>JAEEGL012187982.1_pt1 | contig 58372 bp, 48 predicted proteins | sample 9134231 | NCBI WGS metagenome assembly JAEEGL01 (sample SAMN16246548, study PRJNA631951) | gut metagenome | biome: gut microbiome; feature: rumen; material: fiber-attached | host: Bos | place: Iran: Karaj | collected 2018-10
AAAACTACCATCGCCTTGGTAGTTCAAAATGGGTTTTTGGTAGTTCATTTGGTAGTTAGAAAATTACCAAACGCTCGCAAACCCTTATAAACAAAAGTGACACTGTCTCTCGACAGTGTCTTCAGGGGGTTTTGGTTGAATACACACTCACATTAAAAACCGTAAGTGCGAAACGCAAAATGTTTTTACCATCTTGCATTTTAATCATAATATGGAATTAAATAATTGTCAATTAAGTTTATACATAAAAATAAAAATTATTTTTTTAATGGTTTACATACCTACTAAATTATTTAGTATGAATAATAGATTTTTAAATATAAATATGATATTTTATATATATAGTAAGAAGGTGTATACAATGAATCAAGGTTATTATAATGGTGGAAATTATAATAATGGGCAAGGATATAATCCTAATCCATACTATAACAATCAAAATCCTAATATGTATAATAATCGTAATATGCCTAATGGTTATTATGGGCAGAATCCAATGAACAATAGAAATCCTAATATGAATAATCAAAACATGAATAACCCTAATATGAATAAGAATCCAAATAAAAAAGATGATAAAAATAAAAAGAGCTTACTTCCTCTATTTATTGTTTTAGGAGCTTTAGGACTTGTTGCAGTAATACTACTAATAGTATTCTTAGTAAGTTCTTCTGGTAATAATGATAAGAAAGAAGATAAGCCTCAAGAACCAGCAGTATTACAAGACAAAGTTGTTGGTAACGATACGAATGGATATATAACTGTCCCTGGAGATTGGGTTAACTATGTTGATTCTCAAAATGCTGATAATGCAATGATTCAGTTCTCATCAAAGGATAAGAAATATATTGTTACATTAGTTTATTATACAGAAACTAATATAAATCCATATAGTGGTGCTGCTGCTATAGCTAAAAGTCTTAAAGACGAAGGATGTACTGATTTAAAAGCAGCTAAGATAACACTTACTGATGCTAATTATGAAACTTATATAGTATCAGGAGTATATCCAGATAAAACAGTAATGGTAACTTATTTCTTCGAAGCAGAAGATGGAGTTACTCACTGCATAATGGTTGAAGGTCCTGATGCAACAAACAATGCTTTCAATATACCAGCTACATGGAAATTAAAAAAATAAAAGTTCACAAATGTGAACTTTTTTTATTAACTTGATTCTATTGAACTAACTAGTCTCTTCTTCAATTCACTATCGTTATTATCTTCATTATTAAGATAATCTTGTGAATCGACTTTAGCTTGTATAAGTATCTTATAATCGCTCTTTAAGTTAGCCATCTTAAATGTCATATCTCCACTTTGTCTAGTTCCGAATAAGTCTCCACTACCCCTTAGTTTAAAGTCTTCTTCACTTATTTCAAAACCATCATTAGTCTTTTCCATTATCTCTAATCTTTTAGTATCTTGATCACTTATCAAAATACATTTAGATTCAAGTGAACTTCTACCAACTCTTCCTCTTAACTGATGAAGTGTAGAAAGTCCAAATCTATTAGCATCAAATATAACCATCATAGTAGCATTAGGAACATCTACTCCTACTTCTATTACAGTAGTACTTATTAAGATATTAACAGTATTAGCTTTAAACTCGGCCATGATAAGGTCTTTTTCTTTACCTTTCATCTTACCATGTACAATATCTATTTTATATTTATTACCAAAGATAAGATTCATCTTATCTCTTAAAGTATATACGTTAGTTAAATCGCTCTCTTCACTTTCTTCAATCAAAGGTGCAATTACATATATTTGTCTATTCTTTTCAAGTTCTTCCTTCATTAACTTATATACTTCTTTCATCTCTTTGTTAGTATATACTTTGGTTTTAACTGGAAGTCTTCCTTTAGGCATCTCTTTTATAATTGAAACATCCATATCTCCATAAATTGTAAGTGCATAAGTTCTAGGTATTGGTGTAGCACTCATATAAAGTACATCTGGTCTAATACCTTTATTCTTTAAGTTACCTCTTTGGTTAACTCCAAATCTATGTTGTTCATCAGTTACTACAAGACCAAGGTTACTATATGTAACATCATCTTGTATCAAAGCATGTGTTCCAATAATGATATCTATTTTTCCACTCTTTAATTCATCATATATAATATCTTTTTCTCTTTTTTGCACAGAACCTGTTAATAATTCTACATTAACATCAGTATCTTTAAGAAGTTCACGAATATTATTATAATGTTGTACTGCAAGTATTTCAGTTGGTGCCATCAAAGCACTTTGATATCCACAAAGACAGTTATAATACATAGCAAGTATTGCGACTATAGTCTTACCACTACCAACGTCACCTTGTAGTAATCTATTCATTCTATATTTACTATTAAAATCATGAATTATCTCATCTAAAGCATGCATTTGATCGTTAGTAAGTTCAAATGGAAGCTTAGATATAAAATCATCAAGTGTCTTATCAGTTTTTCTTTCTACACCTAAATTATTCTTATTATTTTGAGCTCTTAAATAATTAATCTTAAACATAAACTCAAATAACTCTTCATATTTAAGTCTTAAACTAGCTTCTTTAAGTTTATCGTATGAAGGTGGATTATGTACTATATTGAGTGCAGTCTTCTTATTTAGGAAGTTATATTTTTCTATTAAATAATCTGGAATACTATCTTCTAAATCTTTACCATAAGTACTGATAGAATAATTTATAGCATTACTAAGTATCTTTTGAGATAAACCACTAGTAGTATGATATACACTTTCTATCTTCTCTTGGTTACCAAGTATTCCAAATTTAATATCACTAGCATTAATAATATTCTTAGAAGCATCAAATTTACCTATTACTATTATGTTTTCTCCAATACCTAAATTATTCTTTAAGAATGCTCTTCCAAATATAGATACTCCAACCATTCCATCGTTAGTAGCAAGTCTAAAATTAAGTTTATTTGTTCCCCCTCTAAATCTAATTACTAAAGGAACACTATCAACTTTTCCATCTATAACTATCTTCTCTTCAGGATTAGTTACATTCTTTAAATTACTTCTTCTAAGTACATCATATCTAAAAGGATAATGAGTTACTAAGTCATCTATTGTAAATATACCGATTTTATTAAGCAAAGGCTCAGTTTTTGGTCCAATTCCTTTTACTTTAGATAACTTGTCCATACTATCACTTCCTAGCGCATATTATAACATATTTTAGCTATTACGCCAAGAAAAAACATTGTTATTTTTCAAACAATGTTTCACGAAATAAACATACTAGATCTTCCTCTAACTTTACTGTGTTGTCATCAAGTATTGTGAAGTGGAACTCCTCGTTATTATTAAGATTAGGATAATCTTCATAACTAGTTCGATTTATAAGATATAGATTCTTATCACGAATTTCATATACACCTTGAAGCTCTAGATAACCCTCACATATGTTTATATTCAAACTATATGTTCCATTCTCATTCAAAAGTAATTTAGAGTTTTTATCACCTTTTACACTGTACACACCATTAAGCTCATCGACAGTCAAATTTCTATCAACATCTCTAACATCATTTCGTAAATTAATATCGTCGCTAGAGATATTAATTGCAAAGAATACAAGGACTATCAATAAGATTATTCCAAGTGCAACAATTGACTCTAATTTTTCCATGAAGACCCTCCTCTACAATACGAATATATCATATTGGCCTTTAAAAATAAATTTTAAATAAAATTATTTGTTTTTGCTTGACAAAATATAGACATTTGATTATTATAAGAATCACCAATTCGATAATTGGCGAATTGGTCGCTAGTATCACACTAGCCAACCCCTTTTTATTCTTTTGTGAAGTGCCTTCTCAGGGGGAGGCACTTCTATTATTTTGTAATAAAGTAGAAATCAATCTGTATTTCTACTTTTTTTTAATATTTTAATAATGTATAATTAATATATAAGTAGGAGGTATTCAAATGGCTCTACAAATATCAATTGATACCAATATGACCGCTTTCGTAGAAATGATTGAAGCGTTTAACACAAATTTAAACACTGTAAGTAATAAATATGAACAAGATGCAAACTCTTTATCTACATCTGTTTCAAATGTAGATTTTGGTTCTTGGCAAGATGATGTATCAACTGTCTTAGATACATATCTTAAGAACGGAGTTAAAACTGGATGTATAGATGTAATCACAAGAGACTTAACATCAGGTGGAATGAAGCAAATGAAGACTATAACAACTAGATTATTACAAGATGCAGTTAACCTTCCACATTCTAAAGAAAGATATTTAACAAATAAAGAAAAACTAAAATTACCTAAGTATGTTGACTCAGGTAGAAAAAATGAAGCTGGCGAACCTATTATGAAGTTAAATCCTAATAGACCATCTGAAGATGTCGTAGCAGCTTACGAAAGAGAATTAAACGAATTAATACGTAATGTTAATTTAATGTTAAAAGATTTATCAACTATAGACTTTAATAAAACAGTTACTACAAGTGATATTGAAGATGTTACTCTAGTACTTGATCCAATAGATGGAGGAAATGGTGACGAAGAAGGATTTGAGCCTTTCGAAGACGATGATAGTTTAGTAACACAGACAACTACTGTTACTGGTGAAGATGGTAAAGAAGTTGAAGTAACAATCGTAATTAATCCAGATAATGGAAACTATTTAATAGTTAACCCAGATGGAGAAATAATTATCGTATGTACTAGAGAAGATGGAACAGTATATGCAGGAGTAGTAATGCAACCTAAAGAAGGTCCATATGATGTTACAAATCCAGAAATATATGGATTGATTTCAGATAACCATGAAAATACACAGGATTCATCTATGTTTGATACATACTCAGAACAATCATATGGTGAAAGACTTGGATTATTTAGAACTCAAATAACACCACTTCATGCAGATGGTGAAAATACACAGCAATCAACTGTAACAATAAATGGTCAAGAAGTTACACTTACTCACTTCAATTCTGATAATGCATTTTATAATCCATACTTTAACGACAAATAAAAAGTACCTTTCGGTACTTTTTTTAATTTATTCCTTTCAAATCTAATTTCTTTACATACTGTTCCATATGTTCATTAGGAGTTACATTTCTAGTTATCTTTTCATATTCAGGCACTGTCTTATCAGTACTAACTATATCACTTAATAAACGAATTGCTTTTTCTTTATCTACTTTATATATTTCGACTAACTCGACAGCACATATGAAACTAAATACATACTTCACACTATCATCAAAATTAATACTTACACCTTTAAGAAGCCCTTCTTCATGACATACTTTCTTAAATGCTTCATGATGATTTTCAATCTTATCTAGATTATTAAATACTTTATTATATGCAATATTTAATATATCTATAACATTAGCCACTTTATAATATCTATCTGCCCTAATCTGTTCATTATCTAAGAAATAATCATCCTTTAATTTATCTCGTAAGAATTGCTCAGCAAGTATCTCAAAGAAAATAGATTCTATCTCACAGAATATATCTGTACTATTATATCTTTTCTCATTAAATTTATGTGTTATTACATGCCCTGCTTCATGTATAAATGCGCATATAATATCTCTATCATCACTAGCACATCCTAAATTCATATAGAACTTATTGATACGTGGAATAGTATAAACTCTAGAAGAATTACTACTATAATTCTGATAATTAATTCTATATCTTTTTTCTCTATCAAATTCTTCATATAGTTTAAATATCTTACCACCAAACTGTTTATAGAACTCTCTTGATAAATCAAACATATCAGTTTTAGAAAAATCAACTGCTTTTCTAACAACTGTTACTTCCTTAGGATTAATATAATCGCAAGTCTTATCTATAAAATCTTCTATATGAGGTATATATAATTTATATCTAGGTATAGCTTCATTACAGTTTAAAAAAGAACTAAAACCTATTACTTTGGATTTGTCCTCGCATGAACAGTCGACAATCATATTTCTTACTCGACTAATATAATAAGCTAGATCACATTTTTTACTTAGATCCTTCTCTTTACTATATAACTCTTCTAATTTAACTAAATCTTTCTTTAAATTATTTACAGTCCATGACATAATTAACTCCTGTATAATCTTTTCATGTATTTATTAAGGCTTTTAACTGGTGTAACAGTATTAGTTATAGATTCATATTCAGTTAATCTCTTATCTCTATTAACAATCTTCTTTAATAGATTAAATGCTAGTTCTTTATCTTCCTTATATACTTCATATAATTCAATAGCAACCATATAACTAAATATATATTTCATACTATCTTCTATATCTATATTTACTTTATTTGGATTAAATCCTTCTTTTTCAAGATATATATCACATAGTTTTAGTGCACTATCATTATCTTTCATATATCTAAATGTATTATCATGTACATTCTTAAACATTAATACTTCTTGACTACTTACTGCATAATCATAAACTTTTTTCTTAAGTAACATTTTAAAATATTCATCATTTGTTTTTTCATGATAATAATCTATTCCAATTAATGACATAAATAGTGATTCTATCTCTACAAAAGTATCATCACTATAATATCTCTTATCGTTTAATCTTGCTCCAATAGCATGCCCATATTCATGAGTTAAAGTCTCTAATAAATCTCTTTTATCTCCATGTGCACCAATAGACATATAATTCTTTTTAACTATTGGTACCATATATGTAATACCATCGAAACACTTACCTTTTAGATCATAATTAATATACTTATCTCTATCCTTAAATAAATTACTGAATATCCTATAGTTACCTTTTGGTGTACTCTTATAGAAATCATCTAATAAATCATAAACATCATTTTCTGTAAGATTACATTTAGGTATATCTTTCTTTTTAACTGGTTCATATTGATATTCACTATTAAGGTATCTATCACGATATTTTCTTAAAAACGGATAATACATATCATAGCATGTAATATCGTTAAATAATCTCCATATATCATATTGTTTAGTATTATGAGATTCACCTGCTTCTATATCAGCAATATTTAAAAGTACTGTATGCATAGCAGTTAATAATTCTTCTTTCTTTTTAGGATTCTTTTCCATTTTATATAGATTTTTAATTACTTTTAAATCTTCCCTTAAATCTTTTGTACTCCAACCCATCAAAATCACCTTGCCGTATATAATAACACAATAAAAACAATTATAAAAGAAAAAACTAAGAGATTATTAATCTCTTAGCATATCCTTCAACATGTTTATTAATATCTATATTATCTACTATTCTACTAAATTCAGTTTTCTTATCATTTGGTTTAATAATCTCTTTAAGTAAATGAAGTGCAAGCTCTTTATCTTCTTTATATACTTCGAATAACTCTACTGCACATATATATCCAAATGTATATTTAAATTTTTCTTCATAATCTATATTTTTATAGTCTCTATTTTTCTTAGCAAGATTCTTATAATATGCATATGGATCTTTAACACTATTCATTTTATCGTAAGTACCGTTTACTACACTTCTATATGCTCCAAGTAACTTAGAATCTTCATAATAATTATATAAGTTCTCTATTATTCTATCGATATAGAATTCTGTACCTAGTACTTTATTATAATAATGATTACCAACAAGTTCAAAGAATAAAGACTCTATTTCACTTAATTTATCTTTAGATGCATATCTTCTAGGATTTATACTAGCACCAATAAAATGTCCTAGTTCATGAGTCAATGTCTCAAGTGAATATTCACATTTACCATCAGTACCCACTTCTATATATCTAGAATTGATAAGTGGAAAATTATAACTAGTTCCATCACTAGCATCTTTATTAGGATTAAAATTAAGAATCTTATCTTTATTTTTTTCAAATTCTAAATAGTAATTAAATATCTCTTTATTAGTAGATTTAAATAAATCATGTACTAAACCAACTATATCATCTTCAGATAGTGTTAAACCACCTTCTAAAGTTAATATATATTTATTAAACTCTAATATATTATGAAGCTTATTTCTAAAGTCATCTATAAAATAATCGTATAATCTATACTCTGATACATCATGAATATCATGAGTTAAAGATCCATAGTTAGTTCCACCATTAATACTAGCTTCTACATCTCTAATAGCATCTTCATATTCTTTACCAGAATCCAAACTAGCAAGTTCTCCACATGCTATTTCATATTTTAGATCAGTAATATACTGAACTATTTCATCCCTTTTAATTGGATCAGTCTCATTTTTTAATAGTTCTTCATATTTATTTACATCATTTCTAAAGTCTTGATAAGTCCAGCCCATAATATCACCTAACTCATTATAATAACATAAAAATAGACTTTTTATTATTAATATTTTATAATTATTTTAGGTGAAGATATATGAGAATAAGTGAAAGTACAAGTGTCGAGGCATTAACAAATCTTAAAACTACAGCTGAATCTTTAAAAAATAAAATAGGATCTATACATACTAAGTATGTAGATAGTGTCGAGAGTTTAGGTTCAGCTATTAGTAATGTACAATATGATCCATGGCAAGATGATGTTCAAGTGGCACTAAAAGAATATGTAGATGGTTTAAAAACTGGCTGTTTAACAGCTATATATAATGACGTTAACAGTGGAGGATTTGCTCAAATCGAAAGAATAGCACCAGTATTATATGAAGATGTAAGCACTCTAATCACTAAGAAAAATAAACTTGCACAAGCTAGAAGAGAACATAATCCAGATATAACGAGTCCTAATTATCGAGATAATTCTGGTATTATATCATCTCTAAATAGACAGATTCAAGAACTTGTATCAAATATAAATAATTATTTAGCCATGATAGAATCAGCTCAATTTGGAGCACAATCTCAAGTTGCAGAACATCCAACACCTACTGATAGTGGTGGAAATCCTTTATCAGAAGCAAATGACAACAAAGATAAATGGCATCAACCAACATCATTCCAAAGGCCTGGTGCACATAGATTCTATGACTATACAGCAGAAGATGGTACAAAAGTTACAATATGTGCTGACGGAAGAAATAAGAATCCAATATATTATAGAACTATGGGAGAAGATGGTAAGCTTCACTACTATGACACAAACTTTAATGAAATCACACAAGAACAAGCTGATGCTCTAGAATATGCATTTAACGCTAGTTTGTAACAATAATCAATAAAAAAAGATTGTACTAAGTACAATCTTTTATTTTACTCTTTTTTAGTTTTTAAACTTTCGTAGTAGTTATATCTTCCTTCTGCATTCTCTTGGTTTCTCTCATATAATTCATCTTTTTGATCTGCATTTACTTTAGCAAGTGAGCTATATCTTGTTTCACCATCAAGGAATTCTTTATATTTAGAGAAATCTGCTTCAGAATCAAGTGAGAATTCTTTAGTATCAGGATTATATCTAAATATTGGGAAGTATCCAGCTTGAGTTGCTTTCTTTTGTTCTGCACTACTATTTACCATACCACCTTTAATTCCTTGTGCTATACATGGAGCATAAGCAATTATAATTGATGGTCCATTATGATTTTTAGCTTCGACAAATGTCTTTATAGCTTGCATCATATTAGCACCAAGTGATATTTGTCCAACATATACATGTGGATAAGAAAGTGCCATTCTTGCTAAGTCTTTCTTAGCAAGTTTCTTACCAGTAGAAGCAAATTTAGCAACTGCACCTACTTTACTAGACTTAGATGCTTGTCCTCCAGTATTAGAATATACTTCAGTATCAAGTACTAAGATATTAACATTTTCACCAGTAGATAATACATGGTCTAGTCCATTGTACCCAATGTCGTATGCCCATCCATCTCCACCTACTATCCAGAATGATTTAGATTTAATGAAATCTTTAAATTCTTTTAATTCTGGAACTTTATCAGCATTTTCATAAACTACTTTACTTGCTTCAAAATCAAGTGTCTTAGCATAGTTATCAAATGATTCTTTAAGATCAGCTGGAACACTATCAAGTTTTTCATTAATAATGTCAGTAATCTTATTCTTATGAATCTTATCTGCTATTTCAAGTCCTAATCCAAATTCAGCATTATCTTCAAATAGTGAGTTAGCCCATGGAACACTGTAACTAGTAGCAGGAATGCTTCCTCCATAGATTGAAGAACATCCAGTAGCATTAGCTATTACTAGTTCATCACCATATAATTGTGATAATAGTTTTAAGTATGGAGTTTCTCCACATCCAGCACATGCTCCAGAGAATTCAAACTTAGGATATTTGAACTGACTACCTTTAACTGTATTTAATGCCATTACTGGTTTTTCAACTACATTGTTAAATAGATAATCGTTCTTTTCTTTATACTCATCAGTCTTAGCTTTATTAGCTTCTACCATAGTAAGAGCTTTTTCACCCTTCTTACCAGGACACATTTGAGCACATAATCCACATCCAGTACATTGATTATAATTTGTACCAATAGTGAACTTTAATAATTGTTCTTTAATATTAGCTTCTTGTAGATCTTTCTTAACACTTTCAGGTGCTTTTCCTTCTTCTTCAGGATTTACTAAGAATGGTCTAATTACACCATGTGGACATACGAATGAACATTGGTTACACATGATACATTTTTCAGGATCATAGCAAGGAAGATTTTCAGCAATATCTTTAATTTCATCTTTACTTCTTCCACCTTCAAATGAACCATCCATGTGTTCCATAACTTTACTTACAGGCACATCGTATCCACGTCTTTCAAGTATTAAATCGAATAATGTTTTCTCCCCTTCTGATTCTTCAGGAGCAGATCCAGCAAGTTCAATTGTTGAAAGAGTTTCAAGTGCTCTATCTATAGCCATAGTATTCTTTTCGATAACTTCTTTACCTTTATTACCAAATAAAGTTTCAAGAGATTTCTTAATTTCACCAATAGCGAAATCGAAATCAATTAAGTTACCAATTTTGAATATAGCTGTAGCCATAATTGTATTAATCTTATTTCCAAGACCAACTTCACTAGCTAGTCCATTAGCATCTATAACATAGAATTTAATATGACGATCAGAGATAATTGACTTATCATGGTTAGTCATATATTTAATTACATCTTCTTTACTCTTAGATGTATTTAATAAGAATGTACCATTCTCTTCTATATTATCAAGCATTCTAAATTTCTTTAGATATGTATCTTTAGTACATACTACTAAGTTAGGCTTTCTAACATAATAAGTAGATCTAATTGGTTTATCAGATAATCTTATATGACAACGAGTAACTCCTCCACTCTTCTTAGAGTCATATTCAGAATACTCTTGTACATATGCATCTGTATTAGTTCCTACTATCTTAAGAATATCTTTAGATACAGAAACCATTCCATCTGATCCAAATCCATTTATTATGATTTCTCTAGCTCCGCTATTAAAATCAAAATTAGATTTAGGTAAGCTTAAGTTAGTAACGTCATCTACTATACCAATAGTAAATCCATTAAATTTATTATTACTACTTAAGAAATCATATACACTCTTAATATCATCTGGTGCAGTATTTCTACTAGATAATCCATATCTACCACCATATACTTCGATATCAAGATTTGCTTCTGTAATAACATTTAATACATCTAAGTATAGAGGTTCTCTAGTACCATTTTCTTTAGATCTATCAAGAACTGCTATACTCTTAACACTCTTTGGTAAAACATCTAAGAAATACTTAGCACTGAATGGTCTAAATAGATGAACTTCTAATAGTCCTACTTTTTCTCCATTTTCACTTAGTGCATCAATAGTCTCTTTGATTGTCTCACATACACTACCCATAGCAACTATTACTTTAGTAGCATCACTACTACCATAATAGTTAAATGGTTTATAATCTTTTCCACATATTTTATTAATTTCCTTCATATAGTCATTAACTACATCTGGTAAATTATCATAGAATAAGTTTCTTGTTTCACTTATTTGGAAATATAAATCGTCGTTTATATTTGTTCCTCTTGTAACTTTATTGATAGATAAAGCATTCTTTCTGAAATCTTCTAAAGCTTCTTTATCGATTAATGGTTTAACTTTTTCCATATCTAAAAGTTCTACTTTTTGAAGTTCATGACTTGTTCTAAATCCATCGAAGAAATTAACAAATGGAATTTTTCCTTTAATTGTTGATAAATAAGAAACACTTGTTAAATCCATTACTTCTTGAACAGAACTAGATGCTAAGAATGCAAACCCAGTTGCTCTAGTAGCATATATATCTTGGTGATCTCCAAGAATTGAAAGTGCATGAGTTGCTAAACTTCTTGCTGCTACGTTAATAACGCATGGAAGCATTTCTCCTGCTATCTTATACATGTTAGGAATCATTAATAATAATCCTTGGCTTGCTGTATAAGTAGTAGCAAGAATACCATTTTGAAGTGCACCATGAACAGTTGCTATAGCACCAGTTTCACTTTCCATCTCAACAACTTTAACAGGGTTACCAAAGAAGTTCTTTTGTCCCTTGTTACTCCAAGCATCGACATGTTCTGCCATTGTACTTGAAGGAGTTATTGGGTATATTCCAGCTAATTCTGCAAAATTATATGAAACATAACTACACGCTTCATTACCATCCATAATTTTATACATATTATTTACTCTCCTTTACTATACTCTATTATTATATTATAAAATTTAAAAAAAGATAAGTATCTATCGATACTTATCTAACTTTTTTATCATTATTTAATTCTGCCAACATATTATTAGCATTTTCTATACTACCTAGAGTATCTGCTTTCTTGTTTTTAGGCAAACTTGATTCACATCTATTTTGAATATAATTATCTAAAAATAATGTCTGATAATCATTATTAAATAGTGAACATATTAATCTTTCAGCATCTTTATTATTTAATCCAGAAGAATTCTTAAATAAGAATAAACTATTTAAATCACCAGTCTTACTTATACTGTGCATGCTTCCTTTAATTAGATAGTCATATACTTCTTTATTATCATCATTAAATGCTTCAGTTATTCCTCTTCTTACTTCTCCCTCTACAGGATTAACTCCTGCACTAGAAAGCCAAATATTAGCAAATAACGCATCTTGTGCTTTAATTGCATTCTTCTCTTCATTATTAGTACTAATATCGTATACTTTTAATAACTTATCGTTAGTATCATACTCTACTCTATACTTAGTAGCTAAATCTTTAAGTTCATCAAAGCTAGGGAATTTAATCTCTTCTTTAACAGGTTCTACTTTAATTTCTTTCTTAGCCTGCTCAACTTTTTCATCATGAAGCTTAAATGCATTAACTCTATTTACATCAAAAGCAAAATTATTAGGATCTATTCCTCTTTCCTTTGCTTTATCGCATACTAGACCATAAACCATACTAGAGAAGTTATTATCGAACTTCATAATACCAGCAGTACTAGACATAATTATATTAGAGAATTGTCCATAAGTCATATCTATTGAATTTCCATTATCGAATGGTATCTTACATGCTACTAAATATGGATTATTAAATAAATTTTCATCTTCTAATAGCTTTCTAACATTACTTCTTATTGATGTATTTAATAACTCTTTAAATTCATCAGTCTCTAAATAATCTAAATCGTATCCGAGAGTACTCTTAAGTACACTTTCGTCGAAGTCTTTATTATCTTTCTTTCTAGATTCTAAAGTATAGTTATAATAATTTATTAAATTCTTTATTTCATTTTGTGCACAATCTTTAACAATTGCATCTTCAATACTAGTTTCACCTAATTTAAGATTTAAATGGTTCTTAAACCAATTGCGAGATGCTTCATTAATAGATTCCTCTATTATATCTGATCTAATCCTATTAAATGATTGTGTCATTCCCCTATCGTCATAGTCAGGTTCAGATCCATATCCAACATATCCCATCTTTCCAGATAGTATTGGTGGTTCATTTATTCTAGATACTAAATCAGGATTTTCTTTTTTAATCTCATTAAGTACTTTTAAATAAGTTTCTAATAATTCAGTAGATGAATATATAACTATTCCATCATCTCTTACTGAACTCTCATTATATTTATATACATATGGTATATTCTTAGAATCGCATTTTTCTCTAAATAAGCTAACCATCTTATATAGATCTTCAGCATTAGTATTTATATATAATCTATGTTCAATCTTAAATGGTGAATGCTTACTACTATAAAATTTATCACTATGTACATAAGTCCATGGTCCATCTAAAGCTTTAGAGTTCCATGCATGAATTTTATAATCTATAGAGTTTTCTTCACAATATTTTTCAAACTCTTTATAGTCTTTAAATTCATTATTTGCTAGTGTTCTTCTTAAAAAGACAAAATCATCATCGATACAACCCTTAGAATATAAATCATAAGAACTTTGCTTATCTACCTTTAGAATCATATCTTTCCAAGAATTAAACATATCATTATAGAACTTTTCTTTATCTTCTTCGTTTATCTTGGACTGGTTACCTCTATTAGTATTTGTAACAATAGTATATATATTACTCATTGGAGAAGTTATATTACCTATAGAAGAATACTTCTTAATAATATCTTCAATTAACTCTTTATTAAGTGGATTCTTAGTTCTATTATAAACTTCCATCAAATTCATAATAAATCACGAACTTTCTTCTTCTCATCTTCGATAATATCGTTTACTAACAATATATTTTTAATAAATTCAATTTCTTCAATCTTCTTATCGTTAGTACCTACTATCTTATAGATATTGTTATAAATTAATTCGAATCCATCTTCATCCATAAGATTTAAATCACTAGAATAGTTATTATCTAGTTTTCTTAAATCTACTTTCTTCTCTATCTTCTTAGCAATACTATCATCTATATCTCTTTCATAAGAAATCTCTTTTTCTACCATATTAGAATCTAAATATCTAGTAACAACTCTTTTACACCATATATTATTACTTGGATACAATCTAATAGAAGTCGATAATATTGTTCCTTCATAGTTATCTGGATCATAGAAATAATAATGAGTATAATTAAGGTTCTTAAGTACAAAAGGATCATCTAGAATTATTTTTTCTATCTCGTCGAATAAATCGTCGCTCCATTCTTCTTCCATATAAACACCTCCCTATTATTACCATTTTATTATACTATACCAAACAAAAAAAATGAATACTTGCATATTCATTTTTATTATTTATTGTCAAGGTATTTATCAGTTTCTTTAATAATATAAACTGGTCTATTCTTTGTTTCTAGATATGTTTTAGATAGATACATTCCAAATATTCCCATACAGAATAATTGAACACCTGATACAAAGAACACTATACATATTGTACTTGGCCATCCACTGACAGGGTCTCCAAATAAAAGTGTTTTAAATATTATTATGAAAATCATAATGAAACTGATTACAAAGAACATTATTCCTATAATAGCAGATATGATAAGTGGTTTAGTTGAAAATGCTACGATACCTTCTAAAGCATATGCAAATAAACCAAAGAAATTCCATTTAGTTTTACCTGCTTTTCTTTCGACATTTTCAAACTCTAACCATTTAGTCTTAAATCCAACGAAACTAAATAATCCTTTAGTATACCTATTGTATTCTTTAAGCTCTAAAATAGCATCTACCATTTGTCTTGTCATAAGTCTATAATCACGAGCACCATCTACCATCTCAATATCAGATAATTTGTTAATTATCTTATAGAAACATCTAGCAAAGAAACTTCTTATTGGAGGTTCTCCTTTTCTAGTGACTCTTCTCGTACCGACACAGTCGTATCCTTCCTCTACAATTCCTTTATACATATCAGGAAGTATAGATGGTGGATCTTGTAAATCGGCATCCATAATTGTTACATAGTCTCCAGTTGCTCTAACAAGTCCTGCATACATAGCAGCTTCCTTACCAAAGTTTCTAGAAAAAGAAATATAATGAACAGAACTATCTTTCTTAGCAAATTTCTTTAATACATCCAAAGTCTTATCTTTACTTCCATCGTTGACAAAGATGTATTCAAAATTAACATAGTCCATTATCTTCTCTTCTTCTTTCATTGCATCATAGAAGTATGGAAGTGCTTCTTCTTCATTGTAACAAGGTACTACTATAGAAATAGTTTTCTTACTTTTTTTCATTTTTTACCTGATCCTCAATTCTCTTAAATACGCCAAAATATTTAACCTCTAATTTAGTATCACTTGGTACATCAATGTACATCTTAAAATCCCTTTTTTGAAATATAGTTACTGGATTATATCTATACACTAAGAAGAATGGATTAGATTTAACTACTATATTGTTTTTTCCAGTAGCTATTTGCCTATCAATATACTCATGTCTAGTTACATCTATATACTTACACATAGAGAAGATTGATAAATAATAAATTGGAAGAAGTATTAAAAGTACTATATATACTTTATTCCATATTTTTATATTCATCTCTTTATAAAGTACTGCTAGTGAAATTATAAATGTAATTACAAAGAGTATATTTGATCCATTATTATAATCTGGAGATACTATTACAAATAAGTTTGTAATTAGTCCTGCTATTAAGAATAGAAGTATATAATTTCTACTCTTCTCTCTTTTAATATAACTAATTATAGTAAGAGCATATAATACAAAATATATTATGTAGTAGAAAATAAAATACCAATTCTCAGTAGCAAACACTCCTGAATATTTATTTATTACTAAATTTAAATTAACTGGTGAATAATTGAAGAAATTATATAAAAGAGAAAGTATTGGTACTAGAGTAAATAACACTAATATTACTCTCTTATAACTGAAATCTTTTAATTTCTCATTTATAAATATATTAATTGGAACAGTACCTAATATTATTAATAAAATGTTTTTAGAGAATGTTCCATCAATAAACTTAGGTATATTTCCAAGTATCGGACTAAATGATGAAAATAACATTGCTTTATCTACATAAAAAAGCGCTGATATAGTAATTACTATTTGTATAAGTAATATTACTACATACCATTTAGGAAATGGTTTATTATCGATACATTTATATGCATAGAATAGTATATTAGATACTAAGAATGCAATTGCTAAATGTATTGTAGAAACTGATACATAAGTCATTATTAATAGAAGAACAAATACATCTATTATTCTGAACTTATTGCTACCAATTCTATATAAATATAAATAATAATTAATTATTGCAAGTGCTGGGAATGTATAACACACAGTTCCAGTTACAGAAATGTAATTGTATGCAAATGTCTCTACTCCTACCATAAGAAGAAGTATTGGTATAAGTGCAAAATGATATTTATTATCAATCTTTCCAAATAGTGGATACAAGTTATACAAAGTAAAAGTAAATAATCCAGCAAAGAGAATATCAAACATTCCTTTACTATTAGTAAATACTTTTGCAAGTGCATCACTTAATAGTCCTCCATTTTCAAAAGTAAGATTCCTAAATCCTTCTAAGAGTCCACCTTTACCACTTGCATAGTTTACCCAGTCATTACCAGATAAAGGTGCAAGTATAGAAATAATAAGAATAAATACAAAAAATACACTTACAACATTATATTTAAAGTTTAATACATTTAGTCTCTCTTTCATAAATTCCCCCTATATTTCCCATTTTATTCTTAATCTTTATCAATTATTTCTTTGATATTTTTTATAAATTTTTCAGTATTACTTACATACTTTTTAGGTTTAAAAGAAAGTGATTTCTTATATATTTTATCCATATCATCACCATCGTTAAATAAAAGTATGTAACCTTCTTCACTAAATACTTCAGTTATTTGAAGTTGGTGATCATCGACATGTTCTTCATATTTTTCTAGTCTTGGACATGCGATAACTTTTTTACCTTTTTTAAGTGGCATTATAATTGATCCAGTTCCACCATGAGTAATAACTAAATCACATTTATCGATAAGTTCACTCATCTCTTCATATGGAATAAAATCAAATATTTTCATCTTTTTACTTTCGTATTTTGTACATCCAGCTTGTACGATTATCTCATCTTTTATTTTGCTTTTTTCAATAGCATCCAAAAGTCTAGTAAATGGTTGTTTTTGTGTCCCTAAAGTAACTAAAATCATTAGTAAATACCTCCGAAATAACGAGCTTTTGGATATAGTTTTAACATACTCTCCCATTGTACGACAAATACGCTAGCAACTGGATATACTAACTTACCTGCAAGAGTCTTACTTGTTCTTTTAGCAAAGCTTTCGATGAACACTACTCTTCTTCTAAATAACCATCCTAGATAACACATAAATACTGCTGTATGAGTTCCAGTAGTAACAATTACTTTTGGATTATATTTAAAGAAAAGATATAAACTCTTAAAGATATTGACGATAACTACAAATATATATTTAAAAATATAATGTCTAGATCCATACATAAGATAAGCCATATTATATTTATCTTTCATCTCTTTAGTAACATCGTTCTTTTCAGTTACTAAAACATAATCATAATCATTAAATATCTTCTTTAATTCAAGCATTTGAGTAAGGTGACCTCCTACACTTGAAATAAACATAACTTTCTTTTTTTTCTTCATTAAAATCCCCTACTTAATAATTTCTCTCCATAGTGGTTTAACTTTTTCTAAAGAATACTTTTCTGCATTTTCTTTAGAAGCATCACTATATTCTTTAAAATACTTTTTATCTTCTAAAAGCTTCTCAATTTCTTTAGCCATTTCTTTCTTATTTCTATCTTTAATAAGTATTCCACTATCATTTTTTAATAAATATTTTACTCCACATGCACTATCGAATGCAACTATTGGAAGTCCATAATTTTGAGCTTCAAGTACTGCTATTCCAAATGCTTCACTTAAACTAGTAGATACAAATATACTTGATTTTAAAAGTAAATTTTCAACTACATCGTGACTTAAATATCCTTTTAAAGTAACTCTATCACTTAACTTATTTTTCTTAACATATTCTCTAATATTAGCCATGAATGGTCCATCACCTACTAAAGTAAGCTCTGCTTCTTCATTATCTTTAGCTACTATCTTAAATACATCCATTAGATCAAGTAATCCTTTTTCACTAGATAACTTACCTACACTAATTATTTCATTAGTACCAAACTTAGCTTTCTTACTTGATAGTTCATCTATTACATTAGGTATGCATAAACATCTAACATTCTTATTAACTTTACTACTATAGAACTCTTTTAATTCTTCTGATGGTAATACGAAATAATCACATTTTCTAACTGATTTAACAACCTTCTTAATTAACTTTTCATCACTATCATTATAATTATGAAGTGTTGCTATCTTAACACAATTACTTCCTAAATAATTACCAATATATTCATTATGAAAATCTCTAGTAGAAATAACATATCTACTATTAACTTCACTTATAGCTTCCAAATTATAAGCTTTTTCATTTATCTTAATCATCAAATATTTACATCCATATTTAATCATTCCAAATAAATTACCATCTTCAACAGCACTATCTAATTTATCTTTATTAGAATCATAGTTCATTAAATAACTTATCTTAGCATTTCCATAATCAAATACTGGATTCTCATAAACTTTATATGTAGAAATAATTTCGATATCGTATCCATCAAACATCTTAGTTAAAGAAGATAAATATTTATCTATACCATCGTATCCTAAGCGAAGTGATAATATAGATATTTTCTTACTGTTTATTCTTCTACTAAATAGACTCATATAATTACTATAAACTTTTGCTAAAAGTGCAAATGCAAGTATTACAAATGGTGGATAATCAAGTCTTAACATAAATGCTAAATATATAAATCCTAAAGTAGATAATAATATTAAAAACATCTCATAATTATTCTTAAATCTATATTTCTTAGACTTGATAAATAATCTGAATAATATAGAAATTAGTGGTGTTATAAATACTAACAATTTAAATAATTTAATAACTAATGCTTCATCACCAAATATTTCACTATTGTATAAGAATATTCCACTTATATTTAAATATGTCATTAAAAATAAAACCGCAATTAAAATAAGGAGGGTTGAGCAAGCTTTTCTACTCTTTCCTCTATACATAAAATAAACACTTACTAAAGCAAGACATACTGCCATTGGATATATTATTAATACTTCACCAGTAAACATAAGAAGCACTGTAGTAATAAATATTAATAAGTATTCACTTACTTTAAATTCTCTATTAACGAATAGAATTGGATATAAAACTATCATTAATTCATAGAAATAATAATCTTTTGTTATCAAACAGAAAAATGCAGTTATGAATCCAAATATCTGTAATAAAAGTAATGTTTTAAACTTGTTTAATTTATTATCATTAAAATAAGTAAAAACAAATAATGGTGTAATTGCTAAATGAAACAACTCTAAATAATTACTTGGATCTTTTTGAATAAGATTGTATACAAGAAATACAAATATTAGAAAAATCAAATAATAATTGATTTTTTTACTATCTTTTCCCTTATATTTATTAACGATATAGAATAATTCTAATCCTATAGCGATGTACTCAAAAATCTTGGCTAAGATAATTGAATACGTTGCAGCCAGAAAGAATGCGAATAGCTGCATAATAAAAAATATTATTATGAATTTATTAGTCTTCATTAATTACCACCCATAATAATTGTAGCATTTTTTACTAGATTTATTAATAGTTATAGATAAATTTGTAAAATTTTGTCTATTAAAAGTATTAAAAGTAGATATATATATAGTATTATCCTATAATATAATTAAAGAATGATAATGGAGGTGTCTATGAAAAGAAAGAAATACATAATAATTCTTTTATTAATCATGTCACTTTTTCTAAATAAATATGTAGTAAATGCTGAAGAAGTTTTAAGAGGAAGAATTACTACTGAAGCTGGATTAAGACTAAGAGACAAAGCATCTACTAGTGGTAATAAACTAGTTACTATTCCATATAATGCTGTAGTAACTGTAATTGCAGAAGCCCAAAGTGGAAATGGATGTACAGGAAAATGGTTAAAAGTATTATATGAAACTGGTACTACTTCTTATACTGGATATGCTTGTTCAGATTATATTGAAGTAACAAAAGTTAATGTAACTAATTATTCTAAAGTTTCATTTGGTAATTATAACGTGTCTATTCCAAGTGGATACGAATATGAATCTGGAGATAATGAATTAGTATTCAGTGGTGATAACAAAGTATACTTCATCACTGTTGGTGAGGAAAGCTTAAGTACTCTAAAAGCTAATAAAGATAGTTTAATTACTAAGATACAAATAACTGATGATATCGAATTAGATATAAAAGAAGCTTATTTAAAAACAATAAGTGGAAAAGAGTTATTAATTGCTAAAGGAACAACTGCAAATCTTAACTTCATCTATATCTTCACTGAGAAGACTGGTATCACTGGTACTATAGCAGTTGGTCTTATTAAGGAAGGTACGATTGAAGATGAAGATGCCTATGGTGAATTATCACCAGTAATAACTAGTTTAGAAGTAAAAGGACAAAGTGGAAATTCAATGTCTAATATGACTGATGCAGAATTCGATGCATATTTAACAAATCAAGGATTCCCAGATAGTTATAAAACTAAACTAAAACAAATACATAAATTACACCCTACTTGGGTATTTGTAGGAACAAGAACAAATTACAGCTGGGCAGGAGCTATGAAAGTGCAAGATGAATTTGCATCAGATAGTAAAGATACAAGTCCAGGTAATAGTTTTCTAAATATAAATCCAACTAGAGCTGCTCAAGGTATGGAAGGATATCTATCAACACAACCAAATGACTATAACTACTATACAAATAAGTTCACTCCACACGATGGTCTATACTGGTTCCAAGCAAACAGTGCAGCAATTGCTCACTACATGGATCCAAGATATTACTTAACTGAGAAATCTATATTTGTATTCCAAGATTTAACATATGATAGAGCATCTCAAACAGAAGCAACTGTCAAAGCAGTTTTATATTCAGATTTCTTAAAACAATATTCAGCACATTTTATGACAGCAGCAAATACATATAATGTATCACCTATCTTCTTAGCAGCACTTGTTAAACAAGAAGTTGGTACATCAAATACAAATATATGCACTAATGGTAAAGCAGGAGTTTTATCAGATGGTGTTGATTATACTGGATTCTATAACTTCTTTAACGTAGGAGCTTCTTCTTCAGGAAATCCAAAATTAAAGTCATTACAGTATGCAAAAAGTAAAGGATGGAATACTCCAGCAAAAGCAATTATCGAAGGATCATATTTCATCTCAGCTAACTATATCGCATGCGGACAACATACACTATATTATCAGAAGTTTAATTTCTATCCAGGAGCAACTAAAGGAATATGGCATCAATATACAACAAATATCAACAGTTTAGAGAGCCAATCAGTTTCTTCATACAACTCATATAAATCAGTTGGTGTATTAGAAACTGGATTCAAGTTTGATATTCCAATATTTACAAATATGCCAGCCTCTACTCCACTACCTCCTCTTGGAAACCCTAACAATTACATGAGTACTATTAAAGTTAACAACTTAGCAATTACAAACTTTGATGGAGCAAAGACAGCATATACAGTAAATATTCCTTATACTGAAAAAGTAACAATATCAGGAACAGCTGTTGCAACAACTTCTACAATAACTGGTCTTGGAACATTCGATATGACACAAGACGAAATAACTAAGACAGTAACAGTAAAAAGTGGAAATGGGTTAAACAAAGCTTATACTATTACAATAGTAAAAGAACCTAAGGTAGTAACACCTCCAGTTGAACCAGATCCACCTACTCCAACTGAACCTGAGGATCCGCCAGTAGATCCAAATGAAAACAATAACAATAATAATAACGAAAACAATAATAATGAAAATAACAACAGTGGAAACACTAATGAAAACGAAACACAAACTCAAATAGCTATATCAGAAGTAATTAAAACTTCTTCATATAAGACAGATAACTCTTATCTATGGAATATAACTTATGGATCAGGAGTATCAACAATAATAAATAACTTAAAGAAATATAACAGTACAGTAAGTATCACAGTTAAAGATAAAAATAACAATCCTAAAACTAGTGGAACAATGGCCACTGGAGACAAAGTTGTTATATCAACAGGTACTGAAGAAAAAACATTATTAGTTGTCATCTATGGTGACTCTAGTGGAGATGGAAGTATAACAGCAATAGACTTACTAAATGTTCAAAAGAAAATTCTTAACAAATCTACTTTATCAGGAGCATACTTAAAAGCTATGGATACAAATAAAGATGGAAAAGTAAGTGCAATTGACCTATTAAATGTTCAAAAACATATTCTAAAGAAAATGGTCATAAGTCAGGGATAGGAGGAATACATGAAGAAATTAAAATCAAAATTATTAATAGTAGTAACATTATTTAGTTTTCTACTAGGAATGTATAACGTAGATGCTGCTAGTCTTACTACTACGATATCATCTAGTACATCAAGTACAGTTGTAGGCAACACTATAACAATAACAGTGAGACTAAGTAGTTCAGCACATCTTGGAGTTATCCACTACTCTATGAGCTACGATACAAATAAATTAACATTAACAAGTGGAACTCAAAGCAATGCATTAGTATTTAAAGGTACTGAAAAAAATACGACAATAACATTTAAATTTAAAGCTAAAGCAAGTGGAACTGGAACAGTAACATTCAAGATAAACGAAGCAATAGATTTCGATGGAAATAACTTATCTGGTTCTAAACAAGTAAGTAAATCAATTAACATTAGAACACAAGCTGAAATAGAAGCTAGCTATAGTAAGAATAACAACTTATCAAGTTTAAAAGTAAGTTCTGGAACGCTATCCCCTAGCTTCAACAAAAATACTACAAGTTATAATGTAACAGTAGATAATAACGTATCTAAAATAACAGTATCAGGATCAAGAGAAGATAGTAAAAGTTCCGTATCAGGATTAACTACTTATAACCTAGATGAAGGTGCTAATAAAATAAGAGTTAAAGTAACAGCACAAAATGGTAGTACTAAAACTTATACGATAACAGTAACGAGAAAAGAACTTGATCCAATAAATGTAAGATCAATAGATAACGAAGAATTAACAGTAGTTAGAAAGAAAGAACAACTAACAAAACCAAATGACTATTTCGAAGAATCTACAGTAAATATAGATGAAAAAAATAATGTTCCTTCCCTACTATATAAAATGAACGACAATGAAATAACTCTAGTAGGACTTAAAGATAAAGAAGGAAATATAGGATTATATCAGTTTATAAATAACGAATATGTTCCATATAACGAAATCAAATCTAGCACAGTAGTACTTATTAATAAAGAATATAAAGATAGCATTCCAGAAGGATTTAAAGAAAAGATTATTACAATTGATGGAAAAGAATACAATGCTTATCAAAAAGATAATACAGATTATTATTTATTATATGGTACTAGTCTAGAAACAGGAGAAACTAACCTATATCTATATGAAGCAAAAGAAAAAACATTACAATTATATAAGTTAGAAAAAGCAGCTACTGACTCTTCAGAGATAACAAATAAAAGAATAGAAAAAAGAAATTACTTAATAATAGCACTTGCTATACTTCTAGCATTAACATATTTAGTTATATTAATATCACTTGTTAGAGGATACTCAAAAAAGAAGAAAAGAAAAGAAGAAAGACAAGAAGAAAAAAGAAAACAAGAAGAATTATTAAATAAACAAAAAGAACTAGAAGCAATGCTTGAAGAAGAAAGAAAAAAGAATAAAATAGTCAAAGAAGAGAATAAAAAAGAGGAAAACAAAAAAAGAAGTAAAAAGAAAGAATCTATCTAATAATCTCTTCTTTTTAATTGGAGGTAATAATGAAAAAGAAAAAGAAACTTAAAGTTAGTCCAATACTATCATTATTATTTATAATAGCTAGTTTATATTTAGTATTTAGTATACTTCAGTATAACAATGTAGAAAACTTAATAAGATTTATTATCATAGCGATAATACTTGTAATAGATGTTGCACTTATAATAATTGCACTATCTGAAAGAGGAAAAAGACATAAGAAGAAAACTAAATCAAATGTTGCTAAAGTAGTATTTATAATCCTATTTATTGTACTTGGGTTCAACCTAAATAAGATAATGGGATACTTTGAAAAGGTAAATAAAAAAGTTACTTATGCAGCTGCTCTAGTAACACTTAAAACTAATAATGAAACAGATTTATCTACTCTTAATAATAAGACTATAGGTATTATCGAAGATGAAAATGAAGAAGAAGGATATATATTAGCAACTGAAATAATTAATAATCATGACTTATTAAGAAAAAATAAATTATCTAGTTATGATACATATGATGCTCTAATAGATGCATTAACTAAAAAAGAAGTTGATTACATATTCTTACCTGCATCATATGAAGATATATATGCTACTAAAGAAGAATATGAAGAAGTTATTCCTAAATTAAAAACTATAACTACAAGTGCAAGAGAAACAACTAAAGAAGAAGCAAAACTACTTGGAACAGGTAAAGATGTAACTAAACCATTTACTGTTCTATTAATGGGTATAGATTCAACTGCACAAGGACTTAAAAACTCTGATTCGTTTAATGGTGACACACTTATAGTAGTAACATTTAACCCTACTACTATGACATCAACTATGTTAAGTATTCATAGAGATACTTATGTACCAATAACATGTTATAGTGATAAACATGAAACTAAGATAAATGCATCAGCAGCTAAAGGGACTAATTGTGCAATAGAAACTATTGAAAATTACCTAGATATTAAAATAGATTACTATGCTAAGATCAACTTCACCGGTCTAGTACAACTTGTAGATACCCTTGGAGGAGTTGAAGTTGATGTTCCATATGCACTTTGTGAACAAGACAGTAAAAGAAGAAAAGGAAGTCATATGGTCTACATCGAAAAAGGTAAACATACACTAAATGGTGAACAAGCCCTAGCCTTTGCAAGAAATAGAAAATCTAATTCAAATATATGCCCTGAAAAGTATACTAAAGTTTATAGAAGTGTTGAACAACGTGGTATCAACCAACAAACTATAATACTTTCAGTACTTGAAAAAGCTAAAAAATTTAAAGATATTTCTAAAGTATACGATATCTTAGATGTCGTAAGTGACAACGTAGATACTAATATGACTAAAGATAATATCTTATCATTCTATAACGTTGCAAAAGATATGATGTCTAAAGCTAATAACGATGAAGTAATTCAAATACAAAAACTTGATATTAAAGGTGATGGTCAAATGATCTACGATGAATCATCTAACCTAGTATTATGGAATTACATTCCTCATAAAGAAAGTTTAGAGCAAGTTAAAAATGCTATGAAAGAAAACTTAGGTCTAAAAGAAAAAGAAGTTACTAAGACATTTACTTTTGATATTGATAAAGGTTATAAAGAAACAGTTATTGGAGATGGGAAGTTTAAAGAACCACAATATAAATATCCCCTACTTCCTGATTTAACTACATATACATTAGAAAAGGCAGATAGTTGGGCTAAAGAAAATAATATGACTTTAGAAATAATTAAAGTAGTAAAACCAGGTAAAAAATCTGGAACTATAATTAAACAACAATATCCAGTAAGTAAAAGATTAGATAGAATCGAAGGAAGAAAACTAGCAATTGAAGTAGTCGATAACAGTGATAAAGATGAAACTATTCCAGATAAAACTACGGATACTGGAGATTCTAATCCACCTACTAAAGTAGATTGTTTAGTAGATTACAGTGTTCGTGAATGTACAGTTCCAAACTTTGTTGGTAAGACTAAAGCAGACGTAAGAATATGGGGAAATAAATTCTCTAACGTCGTAAATATTGATTATGAATATGAAGAAACAAGCGACGCTAAAGAAGGAACTATTATAAGTCAATCAGCAAGTGAAGGAACATATGTAAGAACTATACTTGAGACTGAAAAACCACTTAAAATAGTTGTTGCAATTAAACCAAAAGAATAATACCAATTATTCTTTTTTTGTACGAATATTTACATTTTATTTATAGACAAACTATAGAATTCATAGTATAATTTCATAGTTAGTTCTTTTAATATAAAGAAAGGAGAAATAATGAATAATAATACAAACGATACTAAGATTATAATTCTTGGTGGTTTGGGTGAAGTCGGAAAAAACATGTATTGTGTAATGCATGATGACGAAATAGTGATTTGTGATGCCGGTATAATGTTTCCAGAAGGTGGACCTCTTGGTATAGACTATGTTCTACCTGATGTAACATTCTTAAAAGAAAATGAAGACAAAATAAAAGCTCTATTTATAACACATGGACATGAAGACCATATTGGAGCTATTCCTTACTTATCTCAGGAACTAAATATACCTGCAATATATGCACCTAAACAAGCTAAAGAATTAATAGCACTTAAATTCCAAGATAAGAATTTAAGATACGATAACTTATTTGCATATGATGAAGATACAATAGTTAAATTTAAACATATAACAGTTGAGTTCTTTAGAACTACTCACTCTATTCCAGATTCACATGGAATACTTATTAAGACACCAGATGGAAATATAGTAACAACTGGAGACTTTAAGTTTGACTTTACTCCAATTGGACCAATTGCAAACATCCATAAGATGGCTAGAATTGGTGAAGAAGGAGTCGATGTACTTATCAGTGATTCAACTAATGCCCTACATGAAGGTATTAGTTTAAGTGAAAAAAGAATAGATACTGCTTTAAATGATATATTTGATGCACATCCTCAAAAGAGAATAATACTTGCTACATTTGCATCTAATATATATAGATTAAAACATATCGTAGAATCATGTTATAACCATGGAAGAAAAATATGTACTTTCGGAAGAAGTATGGAAAACAACATAAAAATTTCTTTAGATGGTGGTTATATAGAACATAGAGAAATATTTATTGAACCAGAGGAAGCTGCAGGGCTTGATCCAGGTGAAATAGCAATTCTATGTACAGGTTCTCAAGGAGAACCACTAGCAGCACTATCTAGAATAGCTAATGGAACACATAAACAAATTAAATTGAGACCAGATGATATAGTAGTATTCTCATCTAGCCCTATTCCAGGAAATGCTCTTGCTATAGGAAAGACAATTAATAAGTTATACTTACAAGGAGTAAAAGTTTATACTAATACTTCATATGAAATACATACTTCAGGACACGCTAATCAAGAAGAATTAAAACTAATGATTAGATTAATAAATCCTAAGTACTTAATGCCATTCCATGGTGACTATAGAATGCTTAAAAAACATGCATCAATTGGAGTAGATTGTGGAATACCTAAAGAGAACACATTCGTTCTTCAAAATGGTGACGTATTAAGTCTTAAAGATCATGTAGTTACAAAATCAGATCCAGTTATATCAAGTGATATATATGTTGATTCTAACCGTATGGAAGAAGTTAATAGTGCCGTTCTTCGTGATAGAAAGATTATGGCTAGTGATGGAATACTAGTAGTAATTGCTAATATCGATATGAAGAATAAGAAACTATTAATACATCCTAATATAACTACAAGAGGATTTGTAATGGTCAATGAAAACGCTGAATTACTTAAGAAAATAGAAGTCTTTGCAGAGAGAATAATTACTAACAAATTAGAAGAAAAAACAGTAACATTTAACGATATTAAGGGAGAGCTAACGTTAGAATTATTCCCATTCATTCAAGAATTAACTGGAAGAAAACCAATTATCTTACCAGTAATACTAGATATTAAGAGATAAAAAAATATCCACATTATTGTGGATATTTTTATTATTCATTATTTTGATTATTTGTTTCATCAACTACAGGTGCTGGCGTTGGTGCTGGTTCTACTTTTTTCTTTCTAGTAATTAGTGAAACTATTAATGCTACTAATAATATAGCATTAACACCTAAAGAGCAGTAAAGAATTAAATCTTTATCTCTTTTTTCTTCTTTTACAGGCTTCATTTCTCCCTCAATATCTGTACCTTCTTCTGAAGGTTCACCAGGAGTAACTGGCTCAGTATCATCAGCTACAAGACAATTATTTGAAACTATTGTAACTGTATGATCAGTTGGATACATTACTTTTCCACCAATATTAAATTTAGTTGTTCCTTCTTTTAAAGCTCTAAATTTAATATTTAATTCAGTTGGTGGTATATCTCCAGCAACAGCTTCATCATTATTTACTTTTGTCTTAACTTTAACTTTGTCGCCTTCAACAGTTACTTCAAATAAATTCTTTGTCTCTTTTGCTTCACCATTAACTAATGTTACACTAGTAGGTTTGCTTATTGTAACTAATTCTTTGCTTGTTTGTAGATATGCCTTATCATATGAAATTTCTAACTCATAGTCTACAACATGTTCTATTGGTATATGTAATTCTAGTTCTCCATCAACCATTACTTTACTGTTATAGTATGGATTAATAATTACTGCATCAGCAAATACTACAACAGGTAACATTATAATTGCTGCAATTACTGCATATAAAATCTTCTTCATTTTTTCTCCTTCCTACTCTATTTAATTATAGCATAACAAATGAAAAAAGAAGCATTATTTTGCTTCTTCTTGTGCTCTTGTTTCTCTTATTACTGTTACTTTAATAGTACCAGGATATTGCATTGTTGATTCAATCTTCTCTTTAACATCTCTAGCAATCTTATGAGCTCCAAGGTCATCAACCTCTTCAGGTTTAACAACAACTCTTAACTCACGACCAGCTTGAACAGCAAATGTCTTATCGATTCCTGGAATCTCATTAGCAACATTTTCAAGTTGTTCAAGTCTCTTGATATAGTTTTCAAGAGAATCATTTCTAGCTCCTGGTCTAGAAGCAGAAAGTGCATCTGCAATTGCAACTAAAGCACTTATTGTATTAGTAGCTTTGGAATCACCATGATGTGATGCAATAGCATTTATAACAATATCATTTTCTTTATATTTCTTGGCAAGATCTACACCGATATCTACATGGCTTCCTTCAACCTCATGGTCGATTGATTTACCAATATCATGTAATAGACCTGCTCTTTTTGCCATATTTACGTTCTCGCCCATCTCACTAGCAAGTAAACCAGTAAGTTGTGCAACTTCAATTGAATGTTGTAATACATTTTGCCCATAGCTAGTTCTAAAATGTAATTTACCAACAAGTTCAATTAGTCCTGGGTCCATTTTAGTAAGACCTAATTGGAATAAAGCATCATTACCGAATTCGATAATCTTTTGATGCATCTCTTTACTAACTTTATCGTATATCTCTTCAATTCTAGTTGGATGTATTCTTCCATCCTTAATTAATGTTTCAAGAGTAACTCTTGCGATTTCTCTTCTTAGTGGATCGAAACTTGAAAGTACTACTGCTTCAGGAGTATCATCTATTATTAAATCTACACCTGTAATAGCTTCGATAGTTCTTATGTTTCTTCCTTCACGTCCTATTATTCTTCCCTTCATTTCATCATCAGGAAGTGCAACTACTGTAATAGTCTGTTCATTTGCAATATCTGCTGCAAATCTTTGCATTGCGCTTGAAATTAAGTCTTTTGCTTCTTTATCAGCAACTAACTTAGCTTCATCTTCTCTTTCTTTAATGTAGATAGAGATTTCTTTATTCATAGCCTCTTCTACTTTTTTCATTACTAATTTCTTAGCTTCATCTTTACTAAGTTTAGCAATATTAGTTAATTGGTCTAATTCTTGTTGTTTCAACTCTTCAAGTTTTGCGTATTCATCTTGAATATTTTTTTGCGACTCTACAATTTTCTTCTCTTTATCTTCTAAAGTAAGCTCTCTTTTTTGAAACAATTCATCCCTTTTATCGAGACTACTCTCTCTTTGAGAGAGTCTATCCTCTTGGGCTTTAATTTCTTCTTTTCTTTCTTTAATTTCTTTATCAGTTTCAAGTTTAAGTTTATGAATTTCTTCTTTAGTTTCAAAAAGGCTTTCTCTTTTAAGCTTTTCAGCATCCTTTTTAGCATTTTCAATTATTGAGTCAGCATTCTTTGCAGAATTTTTAATTTTCTTATTATAAAAATAATAATATATAAAAATACCTATAGCAATTCCAAGAACAAATAGCAAAACAGAGATTACATAATCCATAATTTCCTCCATTTTCCTCATTTGAAATATTAATAAATATTTAATATCACTAATTCTAGTGTAGTATTTTTTAATAATATTGTCAAAATAAATTTTCTCAATATGATGAAATCATTAATTATTGAATGTCTCTAAATAATACAATATAATAAAAATATAAAATGGAGAGATAAATTATGTATGATATTAACTTTAAAATAATAAAAGAAGATATAAATAGAAAAATAAAAGCTATTATAATTTCAATAATAGCACTCGTTATATTTGGAACTATTCTTTCTATAGTATACTTTCAAATCACTGATAAAAATGAATTAGTACTTAAAATATCTATAGGTATATTACTAATTGTAGTAATTGATATTATTAATTCTATAATAAAGCTATATAAAGCCTGTGTAAGTATGAAATGCGCTAAGAAACTAAGTAAGAATGGTACTCTATTAAGAAATCAAAAACTATGTCTAGATCAATCATTCTTATCATTATTCTTATCACCATGTATTTTCTATATAAATGAAAAAGGTAAACTGTATAGATTGCGTCTTAGAAACTCATATAACATAATTGGTAAAAGTAGTATGGATGTCTTAATAGATTTAAAGAATCCAAAAATATACTATATCGATAATAAAATAATCACTACTGAAAAGTATGATAATAATAAAAATCTAGAAAAGTTCAGTGATAAAAAGTATTATCCTGATTATACAGTTCAATATGAGAAGAAAAACAATTGTAAAAATAGTATTATTCTTCTTCTATTAGTAATAGGAGTTTCAATCTATTTATTCATCACTAAAGACATATCTTATGTTAGAGCAATATCTCTTACTGCCCTACTTCTTTCATCTATAGAATTTATTAAAAACATAAGATTGATAGTTGGATATAATAAAGAAATAAATAAAAGAAAGAATCTATCAATTAATGGAACTTTATATAACAATATTGAATACAACCATAAAGAAAGAGCTAGAGGTTTAATACTTCCAATAGTTAAATATAAAGATAAAGACTTAGTTGGTAAAGAGATACCATTCAAAACTGAAAGAAAGAAAATAGATTTATTGATAGATGAAAAAAATCCAAAGGATTACATCATAGAATACGACATAATAACTTATAGAGATAAATATAAAGAAAAAAAATAACCATTTAGGTTATTTTTTAAAATTGCTATAATTTCCAGGATCAGCAAAACCAGAATAATCACTATAGTTATTTTCATCAAGATTTTTATAATCCGGATTTTTCATTTTGTTTTTAGTTAATCTATAGAAATCAACATCTAATGTATCTGTATCTTTTTCTATTTGGTCTTGGATTTGAGAAAGTACATCAAGGAACACATCACTAGTTACAAATACTGGAACTATTGTTTCTACAACAGATCCACCAACTACTAGAGCATTTTGTAATCTAGCTTTTCCAACACGAACACCAGATAAAGGCATGTCTTCAGGAATAGGACCATGACCCTCTGCAGAATATTCAACTTCCTCAGGAGTTTGCATCTCAACTGTTAAAGGCCCATCTTCTCTTCCTTCAAGTACGTCATATAAAGGATCTAAATCGCGATCTGCATGTACACGAAGTGAAAATGCATCTTGTGTATCAGAACAAATTACATGGATGTAAGTATCTCCACGTTCTCTAACTTCAGCCATTTCCCTAGTTGGCTTTGGACCAGGATCTGCATATTTAACATCTACTGTTGGTCCAGCATATCCATAACTATATTCCATTTGTTTTTCTTGTTCATACATAATTATATCCCACCATTCTAATTACATTATAACATTCCATATGAAATTAAAAAAGTCATATCTTAATGACTTTTTATTAGTTTACTTTGAATTTTGTCTAGTTATACCAAAATACTCTCTAGTTTTAGCTTCGATTTCATCAAATAACTCTCTTTTTTCTTTAAGAAGAATCTTAACATTTTCTTTTCCTTGTCCAATCTTCTCACCATTATAAGAGAACCATGCACCGCTTTTTTCGATAATATTTGCAGATGCTGCTAAATCGATTAACTCTCCTTCTTTAGATACTCCTTCACCATACATAATATCTACTGCAGCAGTTTTAAATGGTGGCGCAACTTTATTTTTAACAACTTTTATATTAGTTCTGTTACCAATGATGTTTTCTCCAATCTTAATTGCTTCACCTTTTCTTACTTCTAGTCTGATAGTTGAATAGAACTTAAGAGCTCTTCCACCAGGAGTAGTTTCTGGATTACCAAACATAATCCCTACTTTTTCACGTAATTGGTTAATAAAGATACATATTGTTTTAGTCTTGTTGATTGCTCCAGATAATTTTCTAAGTGCTTGACTCATTAATCTTGCTTGAAGACCAACATGAGAATCACCCATCTCTCCATCGATTTCCGCTTGTGGAACTAGTGCTGCAACAGAATCTATTACAATTATACTTACAGCTTCACTTCTAACTAGTGCCTCACATATTTCTAGAGCTTGTTCTCCAGTATCTGGTTGTGAAAGAAGTAGCTCGTTTATATCAACACCTAAATTCTTGGCATATGCTGGATCAAGAGCATGTTCTGCATCTATAAAGGCAGCTCTTCCACCAGTTTTTTGTACTTCTGCAATTGCGTGTAATGCAAAAGTAGTTTTACCACTAGATTCAGGACCATAAATTTCAATTATTCTTCCTTTTGGATATCCTCCAACACCTAATGCAAGGTCAAGAGATAAAGAACCACTTGGAACTACATCTACTTCCATATGTTTACTCTCACCAAGCTTCATTATTGCACCTTTACCAAATTGTTTCTCTATATCATTTAAAACTTGTTCAAGTGCTTTATCCTTTTCTGACTTGTTCATATATTACCCTCCGTATTTATGCCTACAAGAAAAGTATACACTAGTTTTTTTACGATTGCAATACTTTTTCATACATTTGTTCGATTTTATATTTTACCCTATAAAAATAAGCATAAAAAAAGAATTTCTTAATAGAAATTCTTATTTTTTACTACTCTTTGGTTCAGCAATTAAGTTTTTGTTAGCTACGTAGTATTGATACATAGATACTAGTGCCATTAATGTAGCAAAGTATAATAAGTATTCTCCTACTCTAGCTCCTTTTAAGAATAATGTAAATGGTAAATTCTTATAGAATACAAGTACTACACCTACCATTTGAGCAGCAGTCTTAATCTTACCACTCTTGATAGCTGCAACTACTTTACCATTACTAGCAGCTTGCATCTTAATAGCATTTACTACTATATCTCTCATAACTATAATTACTGGAATAATTTCATTAATTTGTCCTTGCCCAGCAAGTACTATTAATACTGAATCTACAAGAAGTTTATCTGCTATAGCATCAAGCATCTTTCCAGTATTAGTAACTAATCCATATTTTCTAGCTATATATCCATCTAAGAAATCTGTAACACTAGCTATGATAAATAAGATTCCACATATGAAGTAATGTACTTCAACTTCTACATTAGCTATTTCTAGCTTTGGCATCATTACGTTTATCCTATGATAAGGAAAACATAACATTCCAATTATTATTAAAGATAATATTATTCTCCCAATAGTTATTCTATTAGGTAAGTTTTTCATTTTCAATTCAATACACTTCCAATCACAAGTTCATTAATTATCTTTTCTTTCTTTGGTTTATAAACAAGTACTACTATCGATATTAACAACAGTACAAGTAATAACCATATTCCAAGAACTTTTATCTTAGAATAATTAATTTTTTTCTTTCTAATAATTGTATAAGGAGAAGCAATCTTTTTAACAGTCTCTTTTTGTTTCTTTTCTGCTTCTAATATATCATCTAAAGATATCTTCGAAGTATGTTCAAATAAAAAGTCATTAAATTCATCTATTACTTCTTCTGGTTTAAGTCCAAGATATTTAGAATACTCTTTAACAATATCTCTAACTCCTAGTACATCTTTGAATGCTCTTATATTTCCTTCCTCAAGTCCTTCAAGTAAGAACTGATCTATCTTAAGGTCATCTGAGGCTTCTTCTATACTAACACCATTAGATTCTCTAGTTTCTTTTAAATATATACCTAGTTCCTTCAAGCTTTTCACCTCTATAAATTAAAAAAAATAATATTTTATAAGCCATGTTCTGTTCCTATTTCTAGGCGACAAACATTTATCTACCAGTTTCCTGGTCCCCAGCTTGATTCTTATTCTCTTACTGAAGCTCCTCTACCAAATTTGAGTTTCTCGCTCGAGGGGGTTACCCGTTCCATTTCCACCGTTTCCAGTTTCTTCGTCACTATGGCCCTTTACTGCTACTAAAACCATACCTAAGCTTAGGTTTCATCACATCCGTTAGTCAAAGACTACCTAAGGTTATTTTTTCCCTTAGCACGAACACTACATCCATCACAGAATGTGCGAGCATGGACTTTCCTCTATACTTTAAAGTATAGCGTTTGTCAAAATATTATTCATCTTTACCATAAACAATTTTTTCAAGTTGAGATAGTCTCTTAAGAACATCTAAATTGGACACATTCTTATTAGTATCTTCACTCTCAGTCTTAGCAATTTCAATACTAGTTTTTAAATTACGAACTTCTTGATTTAATCTTTGTACTTCTTCTTGCAAACTAGCCCTTTCATCTTCAAGATCTTTCACTAACTTATTGTAGTGATCATAATCTTCAATGATATCATCCAAAAATGCATCTACTTCTTTGATCCTATAACCTCTTGTATCAATTTTGAAATCCTTATCATATATTTCTTCAGGAGACAAATTGAAATTTTCTTTATCCATTTTCTATCACCAATCCCTTGTAATTATTATCTTATAAAAAATAGTCTTTGTCAAACAATAACAAATATAAAATAGTAGCAAAAAATATCATTATATAGTATAATTTTAAAGAGGTATAAAAAGATGAACTATCCCAAAGGAACAAAACCTAATATAACAGAAAACTCAAAAATAATTAACTATGGGAACAGAGGAATGGACCTAGAAGAAGATATCAATATAACTAATAAATATTATATTGATAACAATATAGCATTCATTTATAAGAAACCTACCCCAATACAAGTAACTAAGATAGATTACAGTAATAAGGGTATGATTATAAAAGAAGCTTTCTTCAAAGAACCATCTACTACTGATTACAATGGTTTATATAAAGGAAAATATATAGATTTCGAAGCTAAAGAAACTAAGAACGCTACATCATTTCCTTTAGCAAATATCCATAAGCATCAGATAAAACATATTAAAAACATCATAGATAATGGTGGTATTGGTTTCTTAATAGTAAGATTTCTCAAATTAAATAAAGATTTTATACTTCTAGGAAAAGATTTTATTGATTATATTGAAGGTAATGATAGAAAATCTATTCCTATAGAATATTTTGAAGAAAAAGGATATAACATCGAAATTGGTTATATGCCTAGAATAGATTACTTAAAAGTAATAGACGAGATTTACGGAGGTAAGAATGGCAAGTAAGAAAAAGAATTTAGAAAAAGTTACTAAAGAAAAAACTTCTACTAAAAAAGAAAAAGAAGAAGTTCCTAAAAAGAAAAAAGCTTCTACAGTTAGTAGTGAGAAAACTAAAATTCATTTAAAACCTAATGTAAGAGATTTATTAATATTCTTAGTAATTGCTACAGTATTAAGTATTATATTTATGAATCCAATATTTGCGTTAATACTTGATTTAGGAGTACTAATACTAATAGGATTTACATTAATGTTCTCTAAGATTAAGAGAAAATGGGTAAAAGTAATACTTAATCTATTTGTAATAGTTATATTACTAGCATGTATTGCAGGTGTTGTTGGAGTTGTATGGTTCATTAATTATGTAACTACTAATGCTCCAGAATTTACTGAAGATGCATTTAAGATGAGTCAAACTACTCTAGTATATGCTGCAGATGGAACTGAAATAGCAGAACTAGGTACTGAAAAACGTGAGATTATCAAGTATGACCAAATGAACGAAGTAATAGTTGACTCACTAATAGCAACTGAGGACTCAAGATTCTTCCAACATAATGGATTCGATGCTCCAAGATTTATGGTAGCATCAGTTAAACAAGCTATGGGTAACTCAGATGCCGGTGGTGCTTCTACTCTAACAATGCAGGTTGCAAAAACACACTATCAACAAGATAAAGCAACAATTACAAAAGGATTCGAAGGAATCGTTCGTAAGTTTACTGATATATATATGGCAGTATTTAAGATAGAAAAGAATTACTCTAAACAAGAGATAATTGAGTTCTACTTAAATGACCACTTCCTAGGAAATAACTCTTATGGAGTTGAACAAGCTGCTGAAACATACTTCAGTAAAAAAGCTAAAGATTTAAATCTAGCTGAAGCTTCATTAATAATTGGATTATATCAGGCTCCTGGAGCATACGATCCATTTAAATATCCAGATAAAGCTGAAGCAAGACGTGCAGAAGTTCTTTACTATCTAGAACGTCATGGATATATTACTCATGAAGAAAGAGAAATAGCTAGAAGAATTCCTGTTACATCATTATTAAAACCACAAACTTCTCAAGCAGCTTACTATTCTTACTTAGTAACAGTTATTGAAGAAGCTAAAGATAAATACGGAGTTAATCCTAATACTACATCATTATTAATATATACAAACATGAATAAAAAATATCAACAAGTAATGGACGATGTAATGAGTGGTAAAACATATAAATGGGCAAATTCTGAGGCTCAAGCAGGATTATCAGTAGTAGAAGTTAAATCTGGTAAAGTTGTTGCTATAGCAGCAGGTAGAAACCAAGATGGAGGATTAAACTTCAACTATGCTACAAGAACAAAGAGACAGATAGGATCAAGTGCTAAACCACTATTCGATTATGGTCCTGGTATAGAATATAATAACTGGTCTACATACAAGTTATTTGATGACTCTAGATATTGGTATTCCAGTGGTCAAGAAATACATGACTCAGATAGACGTTATATGGGAGTTATTACTTTAAGAACAGCTCTTGCTCAATCAAGAAACATACCTGCTCTTAAAGCATTCCAACAAGTTAATAATAAGAAGATAATGAACTTCGTTACATCTTTAGGTATTACTATTGAACCTGAATCTAAGAAAGCAGGATTCTTACACGAAGCATACTCAATCGGTTCATTCAATGGTTCTAACCCATGGGAGATGGCAGCAGCATATGCAGCATTTGCTAATGGTGGATATTACTATGAACCATATACAATTAATAAAATAGAATTTAGAGATACTGGTGAAGTAATAACATACGAATCAGAAAAGAAAAGAGTAATGAGTGATGCAACAGCATTCATGATTACAGACGTTCTTAAAACAGCAGTTAACAGCGGACTTTCTGGAGCAGCAAAACTTCCAGGAGTTAATGTAGCAGCTAAAACAGGAACTACAAACTTAACATCATCTATTATCTATAAATATGGATATAGATCTAATGCAGTAAACGATGCATGGGTAGTTGGATACGATCCAGAATACTCAATAGCAATGTGGTATGGTTATGAACCATTATCTAAAAAATATTACACTACAAACGATACAGCATACACAATAAGAAAAAGTTTATGGGCAGCAACTGCAGGAAAGATATTCAAGAAGAATGGTCAAGACTTCAAGATGCCAAGCAGTGTTGTTAAAGTAGCAGTTGAAAGAACATCAGATGTTAATGCAGAACCAAAACTAGCTAGTCCATATACACCAAATGATAAAAAAGTTTACGAATACTTCAAGAAAGGCACAGAACCCACCGAAGTATCGACAGCGTACATGAAATTACCTACTCCAGTTGACTTCAGCGTTTCATATGAACCTGCACATAATCGTGTAAATATGTCTTGGAATAGAGTTTCATCTAATATGGACGTTGATGTATCATATGGAGAATTGGGTTATAGATTATATAAAGATGGTAAAGAAATAGCATTTACTACAAATAATATCTATTCAATTGATAATGTAGGAGAGCCTAATGGTAGATACGCTATTAGAGCAGGATATAGAAACAACAAAGAAAATGATAGTGCTGAAGCTAGTAGAGTTCTTAATTATATAGATATGTCAGTATATGATTCACAATTATTAGTACCAGCTTCAAAATCATATAATGTTGGAGATCCAATTGATGCAGTTGATACTAATCCAAGTAAAAATGATGTTAAAGTAACAAAGAAGAATGAAGACGTCACAAATAGTGCAACAGTAAATATCACTATTACTAACAATAAAGGTGATACAGTTGCAGGAATAGCATCTACTGATCCTGATGTATACACTATTACTTACAACATATCATTTGAGGCATACTCGAAAACATATAAACGAACGGTAACAATAAAAGAACAATAAAGTACCAACCAAGTTGGTACTTTTTTTATATGATAATTTGTCAAATCAAGTGCAACATTCACATAAATACTCATCAAATAATTCTTTTGGTGTTTTATAGTTAATACATTTTCTAGGTCTGTTATTTAGAAGTTTAAGTGTTTCTTGAACTTCTTTTTCATTTGTATTAGATAAATCCATATGTTTTGGGAAAAACTCTCTCAATAAGCCGTTTGAATTTTCGTTTGTTCCTTTTTGCCATGCACAATATGGATCTGCAAAATACATATTCGTATTCAATTCATTCTCAATCTTTTGCCATCCAGCAAACTCTTTTCCTCTATCACATGTTATTGACTTAACTGCTTCTTTAGGAAAGTTTTTGAGTAGTTCTATAATTGCATTTGTCACTGTTTCTTCCGTTCTGTCTGGTATCCATTTAACTAGATACAATCTTGTCTTTCTTTCAGCAAGTGAAACAAAGCAATATTTACTTTTTAATGTATAATTGTTTAATTTCCCCGAAACTACTGTATCTGCTTCCCAGTGTCCAAAAGTATTTCTTTTATATACTTCTTTTGGCCTTTTCTTTATTGTTTTTCCTAAGTTAAACCTTCCTCTAGTTTCAGCCGGCCTTTTGAAATTCCCTTTTCTTCTCAAATGCTCAATTTTAATCTTTGGAATTATAGCTAAGTGAACCCATCTATATATTGTTGATATAGATGGAAAATTTAATGGTTTATCATTCTCATATCTATTTACAATCTGATCTGGAGACCAATGTAGCTCTATCTTATTCTTTATATAATTTAACGTTTGAATATCATATATAGCTTTTCTATGACAATTCAATCTTCTATTTTTATACATATTATCGGCATATGTTGGTGAATATGCAGTTACTGAATGATTCCTTGACTTTTTAAACGAATTTCTCTTAATTTCTCTTGATAATGTTGAAACATTTCGATTTAGTAATTTGGCCATTTCTCGTAGACTCATATTCATTTCTATAAATTTACTTATACAAGCACGTTCTTCTATGGTAAGATGTATATAGTTCATATATTTACTCCTTAATGTTTGATTTGGCACTAACATTATATCATGAGTAATATATGAACTTTTTTATTTATTATTATTTCAAGTGTTGCACTTGTTATTATAAATTATCATATAAAAAAACACGTATTTTTATACGTGTTATTTAATTAATTCCCATTCCATGATATATCCTATCTCTTGATTACAATAAGAGCATTTACCATCTAATACATTAATATTAGAACCACATCCTGGGCATTTAATCATATTAATAGAATCTTTAAGTGTAATAACATTATCACTCTTCTTCTTTAATTTAAACATCTTACTTATTATCTTAGACTTAATCTCTCCATTTATAAAATATATTACTCTCGTATATACTTCTAGTTCTATATACTGAACATTATTAACTACATAATTGTTAAATTTATCGTAATCTATAATATCGTAATCAATAATAGAATTATCATTAGAATAAACTCTATCAATTTCAAAATTAAGATTATTATAAAATCTTTTCTTATCTAATTTAGTACTACTCCAGAATTCTTTTTCTCTTTTATTAATCTTTTCCTTATGGTTTTTAATAAATCCTAATATAAAGTAAGCATCCATTAAATAAAATACATAATAGAATATCAAAGATGCAATAATACCTATAACAAATACCTTAGTCATATCAAAGTCGTTAAATGTTCTACTAGTAGATTTAATAAAAATTGCAGATACTATCATACATATAATAACATCTATTATTAAAGTAACTACTCTATAAGTATTAGACCTAAGAACCATATCATAATGATGTTTAGATCCAACCTCTTTATCAGTATAATCAATATTATAACTACATCCACAGTAAGGGCATCCATTACTAAATTCTTTTATTTTATCTGTATATCCACAATTAGGACATGTATTTTCTTTACTTTCATCTAGATCACTATAATAAGTGAATTCTATTCTAGTATCAAATTCTGTCTCTTTATGAATAGATTTACCATTGTAGAAGTATTCCTTTTCATATACTACTGCATTACTAATATTATTATTAATAGATCCATCTGTATCTCTAGGTAATAACTTACCATCATCAATAAAAGTAGTCTTAATATTTATACCTAGCTTCTTTAATTTATCATTCTTATATTTATCAGTTATCTTTGGCATAATACACCTCTAATTGTTGTTATTGTTATTGTTATTATTATTGTTATTATTGTTATTATTGTTTGAACTAGATCCTCCAGAGTATCCTCCTCCACTAGAGTAACTAACTTCATAGTGAGGATATATTTTAAACTCTTTATTAGATAAGTAAAGCCCATCAATAGTATGATTATAAAGAGTTGAACTGAAGAATCTTTTATTAGGATTTCCTGGTATTGTACCAGTTAATATGGAGGTACTACCTTCGATATAACCATTTTCGTTCTCTGATAAAAACTTATAGATTTCCTCTAATGTTTCTTTAGGGATTGTATAGTATTTTAAAAGATCAACACATCTTTTTTGACGTATTAATTCTTCATAAGTTTCAGGTTGTGTATTCATTATTTCAACTCCTTATCTATATAATAAAATTCTATATTTTGAAATGGTAAGTTAATTGCTTCCATATGATAATAAGCATTATTCTTTTGTTTAGTATAATGATAATCTCTCAAAGAAGTAGTAGTAAAGAATATATTATTAGGAGTATCCTCTGATAAGTTATCCTTATATTCTTTTATCATATTACTTATATCTATAGAGTAATAATCATTAAGTTGTTCCTTCTTACTATCAAGTACACCTTTATATATCATATGAGTTGCAACATGTCTTTGCTTAACTCTTCCTTCATCACCATACTGTACCAAATCTCCACTAAGTAGAATAATATATAAAGCATTATTTTCTGGATAATCACATTCTTCATTAATAAGATTCTTCTTCATATGAAGTACTACTTTACTATTAGGTACTATATATACTATATCTCTATCTTTCTTAAGTATTTGAGACTTTAATTTATATTTATTATTATCTATCTCTAATATAAATGAATCTTCATCATATATATATTTAAGTTTAGGATCTTTCTCTATTATATTCTTAAGATTAGTATCATTATTATTATCTACTGGTCTATATTTAGATATATCACCTAATCTCATCTTAGAATAATATTCATATACATACTTATCATTCTCTGGATGTACTTCTAATCCCCTATCTTTGTACATCCTTTGTTGTAATAAGCAAGTATAACTCTTATTAGAATTATAAGTATTTTTAACAAAAGGGCAACCAGTCTTACATATATATAGATATCCACATTTTGAACACTCACAATTAAATGGTTTCTTATTATGATTAATAAAAATCTTATTAAATGCATTATTCAATATGTCCTCTACTGTATCTTTATATATGTTCCCATAATAGTAATCATCATGTTTTTGTCCTCTTACACAAGAATAAATATCTCCATTCTTCTCTAGTAAGAAAAACTTTTCTCCACAATTATCACAGTTAGTACAGTAACCTGGTCCAAATTCATCGAACCAAGGACCATTTACTCCTTTATCTAAATCAGTATTATCAAACTCTTTATGCATTCTTTCATATAACTCTAACTGTTCTTCTTCACTTATATGATGAAGAATACCATTGGAATTATAATCGAATCCTATCATAAAGTTAAAATCATTCATATCTAAACAAGTATTTTCATGTAGGTACTTAATATCTTTAACAATATCATCTAGATACTTAAAATGCTCTTTAAATATAGTACAAGATACTTTCTTTTTATTATTTAAGTCTTTCATTAAAGAAACATTACCGAGTATCTTATCTAAAGTTTTTCTTCCATCTTTAGTAACTCTATATTTATCATGTAGTTTTAAAGGTAAATCGATACTTCCTGATATAGACACATCAAACTCTTTTATAGTATCTATATGTTTATCTATATTATATAGATTAGTTTTAATATGAGGATTACCTATCTTAAAACCAGCATTTGTTATTATTTCTCTATTATCATTATAGTAATCACTAATATATTTAATAATACTTCTAAAATCACTTTTACTAAGAGTAGTAACTTCTCCACCATGTAAAGATATATTGAATGGAATAACATTACTTTCCCTAAACTTTTTGATAGCATACTCAAGCGTATCTATTGGTTTAATACTCTTGTCTAAATCATTAGTATTATCTTCTAAATAACAATATTTGCACCCCATGTTACATGCCATTGTAGGCACGTATAGTAAATGTATAAATTTGTATTCATCCATAAATAAACCCTCTATTTCCAGTAGAATGTAAAACTATCCATACCCTCAGTAATAATTTTCAATGAAATTCTAAAATTATCAATCTTATACTCATTATTCTCTTCAGTAAGAGATACTTTAGTACCACTAACAATAAAGTCAGAGCTAAGAACATTACCATTAGTAATTCCTAAATATTTTACTAAGTAACCATATTTATCTGTTCTAAATAATATTTCTTCATTTTCACTCATATTAGGTGAAGCATAATATTTATATCCATTACTCATTGGAACAACTTCATATACTCCTATAGCTATCTTTTGTTTTTCATAAGATTGATGAAGAGTTAGAACATAATCATCAAATGCATGATAAGTATTAGTTTTTAAATTATAAGTAACATTCATACTTTTACCATTCTTATATGTTACTCTTATATCAACACTACCATTATCGTTATATTTAACATATTTAATTGTTACATTAGCTTTCTTGAAAAGAACCGTCGTATTAGGATCAATAGTTTCTACACTATAATCACTTTCAATATATACTTCTGGATAAGTAGGTTTCTCCTCTTTTGGTTTTTCCGTTTTAGGTTCCTCTTTTGGTTCTTCCGTTTTAGGCTCCTCTTTTGGTTCCTCTTTTTTTTGCTCTTCTTTAGGTTCTTCTATTACAGGATCTTCTACTTGTTCTTCTTTATCATAATCAATATCTATATCATCTACACCATATCTTTTAATAATTGTAGGGCTTTCCTTAAATGCTCTTTCATTGACAATAGTTCTAGAAGGTATATAAATAGATGCTAGATTATAACACTGTCTAAAGGCACTAGATCCTATCTCCTCTAGCTTACTTCCTACTTTAATATCAACTTTAGATAATCTATGGTTTCCATAGAATGCATGTCCTCCAATTCTAGTAACACTATTAGGTATATTAATAGATTCTAAAGAAGAACAATATTCGAAAGTATTACCTCTTATCTCTTGTAATCCCTCCGGAAGAACTACTTCTTTTAAAGAAGTATTATGGGAAAAAGCTTCTCCTCCTATATAAGTAACCTTAGTAGGTATATATATTGATTCAAGACTAGTACAGTTATAGAAAGCACTTCCTCCTATGTATTCAAGGTTCTCTGGAAGATTAATAGTAGTTAAACTAGTATCGTTCTTAAAAGCAGCTCCTCTTATTTCTGTAATACGATCAGGAAGAACTACTTCTTTAAGACTAGGTAAATCCATAAATACATTTCCTCTTATACCAGTAATTAGTTTACCATTATAAGTATCAGGTATAACTGCCTTTTCATTACCAGTAATACCTAAAGTATAGAATCTTAAACTATAACTATTTCTATCAGGATTTAATTCATAAAACTGTCTTGGTTTATAGAATAAAAGACAAGGAAGTAATAAAGATATTAAAATACCTACAATTAATATTCCAAGTGATCTATCTTTTACAAAATCATTAGTAATACCTATTACTATATTAGATATCTTTTCACTAGGCCTAGATTTAATTTCTTTTATCAAGTAAGAATTAACATTAAATCTACATATTACCACTATTAGTACAACAATTATGGCAAATAGTCCAATGTAGATAAATTTATCTAGATGAAAGAATATTAGATTTACAAATAAGAATAGTAATAATGCTAATATCAAATAAGATATTTTCTTTCTAGTATGTACTTTCTTAGGAACAAATCCTCTCTCCATCTTAAATCCACATTTATCAAATTCATCATTAATAACTTTTATAAGCATTTCTTTTTCGTCTAGTGCATATATAGAATTATAATCAGCAGGATTTGCATATACAATTGGAGGAGGTGCTTCCACTTTTGGTAGTGGTCTTAGTAATAGTTGTGGGTTAGTATTAGGATCCCCTTCAATAACTGGAGTTTCTACCCCATTCATAGGAATAATACTCTCTAAATCTTGAACATTCTTACCACATTTAGGGCAGAATAGTTGTCCATCCTTAATGTTAAAACCACAGTTTTTACATATTCCTCTTGCATTAACATTTGATGTAGGAGTATGGCATCCTGGACAATATCTATCTAAAGAACTAATAAATCTATTACAATTAGAACATTTTAAGAATCCTGTTTCATCATATGGTTTAGTAGCAATAGGATTATATGCTGGTTCACTCTTTCCACTAACCAACCTTGAAGCATCGAATATACTTTTCATTATTCCTCCAAAGAAGCCAATTCCCCATATCATGAAGAAATCAACCATAATCATATCAGAAGTACCTATTACTATATACAATATATATAATATCAACACTCTTAAAGCAATTATACCGAAAATAAATTTTGTCTTATTACGCGCAACAAATTGATTGTGAGGTAAAAATGCATAAATAACTGCTACAAAGAAAAATGAAATAAATAATCCAAAGCCAAGGTCTGGGCTAGTTTCTGATGAACTTGATGCATGCACTATACTAGGCATAAACATAAGTAACAATAACGATAATAAATTTAATTTTCTCTTCATAATCACAATACCTCTATTATAAGTATTATTATATCATAAAAATAAACAATTAAGACTATATCAAAAGAAAAACACGCATTATTTTATACGTGCATAATATTTGCATATTTCTTTTATTTTACAAGATGAACACTCTGGTTTAACCGCCTTACAGTGATATCTTCCAAATAGTACTAACTGATGATGAAGCTTACTCCATCTATCTTTAGGAAACTTCTTTTCTAACTTTTTCTCTATAGTACTTACTTCATCACTATTTTTAGCATACCCAAGTCTCTTACTTACTCTAGATACATGAGTATCCACTGCTATTGCAGGATAATCATATAGATTAGATAAAACGACATTAGCAGTCTTTACTCCTACTCCTGGCATCTTAACTAATTCACTCTTATTATTAGGTACTATTCCATTACAGTTATTCTTCAAATAAATGGCTATATTTTTAACAAATACACTTTTCTTATTAAATGTACCAATGGGCTTAATAATCTCACTTATATCCTCTGTATTTGCTTCTGCAAGCTTATCTATACTATCGTACTTATCAAATAGTATTTTGGTGACACTATTAACTCTTTTATCAGTAGTCTGAGCACTAAGTACAACTGCTATTAATAATTCATAATCTTTAGAATAATTAAGTTCACATCTAGGATTAGGAAATAATTCATCTAAATATGAAAGAAGAAGATCATTATTCATGCTCTCCATCCATCCAATCATCAGAATCAAATATTTCTAATTTAGGTCTATCTTTCTCTTTTTCTTTATCATCCCTAAATTTCTTCTTATTTTTCTGTACGTCTTCTACTGTCTTTAATCCATCTCTATCCCATGTATATAATATCTTATCTATATATCTTAAGCTAGCAACATTGCTAAGTACAGCTTCTTTAATAGCTTCTTTTATAAGATCGTCACTATATCCACTTTCTTTCCATGCTTTAACTAGCTCAATTTCCATTGGAGATAATTGTTTACCTATTTCCTTAGCTAGAATATCAAATATATCGGAAGTATCATTCTTACTCTCATTTATTTCTTCATTAGTCTTATTAACGATATTAAGTCCTAGTTTCTCATAGAATCCATCCATATTAATGAACTCTTCCATGATACCTTTATCATTCTTAACTACTTTAATATCCAATAATCCATTAGTAGTAAGTTCACTTACATAATTCATAATAGTCTTATCACTGACTCCTAATGATTTAGATAGATAAGGAATATCAAATATAATATTACCTCCCCTACCTCTTAAAAACATAAGAAAGATAAAACTATCTAGAGTAATATTTAAATTAGGTAACATCTTATACATATATATAGGTATAACAATATCACCATCTTTAAATGTTTCCATAATACTTTCATATTTCATAATAGTTCCCCCTAACTATAATTATTTACTATATAATTCAAAATATTATCCTTTTTATTCTCTATATCTCCTTTTAATATTTTATTAGTTATATCAACATATATTTCTCTAAGTATTGGTCCTGGTTTCTTATTAATAGATTTTAATATATCTTCACTAGTAATATCAATATCTTTTCTATTATATATAGGAAGACTTTCATATAGTGAAGTTATACTACTCTTATCTATACCAAGTATATTAGCAGCTTCTTGATTAACATATAAACCATATTTATATAATGTATATGAATCAATCTTAGTATTTACTACATCTTTAATCTTAGAGATTAACTCTCTTTCATTAGCAGTAAATGTATACCCATTAGAAAATCCAATACTAGCCCATACTCCAAGTAAATCAGAGTTAAGTACTACTTTATCTAAACCGTATAATTCAAGATCTTCATCTAGCCCTAAATTAATAAGTAAAGATACTCCATACTGTGAATTAGTACTAGCAAATATCTTATCTAATTCTTGTTTCTTTCTCGAATAAGATAAACTTCTAAGTGAATGAGAATACTTCTTGATAGATTCTTTTACTTCATCACTAAGATCAAAATTTAGAATAGTAGCAAATCTTACTGCACGTAGTATTCTAAGAGAATCTTGTTCAAACTTAAAATCACTACTACCTACAGTATTAATAATATGATTATCAATATCTTCTCTACCACCAAGTAAATCTATAATATTACCACTAGAATCAATACATAAAGTATTCATCCTAAAGTCACGTCTTTTTAAATCTTCTAATAAATCATCTATATATTCAATCTCTACAGGTTTTCTGTTGTTAATATATCTTATTTCTCTTCTAAAAGTAGTTATCTCATATCTATTGTTTTTATAATACAATGTAACAGCACCATACTCTTCATTAGGGAGTGCTGAATCTTTAAATATTTCGAGGAGCTCTTTAGGAGTAGCATTAGTAGATATATCTACATCCATTGATTCAATGCCTAAAATATAGTCACGTACAAAACCACCGACTATATATGCTTTATAACCATGAGATTCAATTTTCTTTAAAACTTTTAAAGATGCCTCAAACATTTAAATATCACCATCCTAATTATAACACGTATATCCATATAAAATCATGGAAAAATATGTAAGATTACAATAAATAAGGTATAATTAAATTATGGAGGAAAACATTATGTATGAATTTGATAAATTAGAGAATGAAACAATCAAATTAATAACAGATGAAGTATTCTTACTTAAGAACGATAAGAAAATAATGATATCAGGTATAGTAACTAATAAAAGACTGATATTATTAGATTATGAATCTAAAGATAATAACTACGAAGAAGCATTAAGAACAGGATTAAATGCGGATTATATTCAAAGAAAAGTACCTATTCTTATAATTAATAACGAAGATCTTAAAGAAATAAAAGAAACTAAATATTACGATAAATATATATTAAATAATGACTCTTATTTCAATATAGAGAATAAAGATATTAAAAAGTTTTATATATCCAAAATAAAAGAAGCCTAAGCTTCTTTTTTTAATTACTTATTAACTACTTCTTTTAGAGCAGTACCAGCTTTGAAAGTTACAGCTTTTCTAGCAGAAATCTTAACTTTTTCACCAGTTTGAGGGTTACGTCCTTCTCTAGCTTTTCTCTTTGTTACATTGAATGTACCAAATCCTGCTATTGGAACTCTTTCACCCTTCTTTAGAGCAGCTGTAATAACATCAAATACTGCATCTAAAGCACGAGTTGAATCTGCTTTTGTTAATCCAGTTTGTTTAGCTACTGCTTCTACTAAATCTGATTTTTTCATTAATAATTACCTCCATTTTTAAGCATGTTATATGCTTACATACTAAAATTATCATATTTCATTATCAAAATCAACATTTTATGTTTATTTTATACGATTTTACATATATTTTTAACGAAAAAAGACGCCTTGAGCGCCTTTTTTATATTATCTTATAGCATTGAACACAAAGTTATACATAAATCTTTGAGTAGATGCCTCATTTAACTCTCTAACATAGATCCTAATAATTGGGTTATTAGCGTCATTTTCGATATACTTAGCAACATCTATACAGAAAGTTCCATTTCCTAATAGATCTTTAACATTTATTCCTTTAGCATTAGCTACGTTATAGTATACATCAGTATACTTAGTATATCTTTCACCAGTATATCCAAGTAAATCTGGATAACGTCCTTCGATTACATAGCTGATAAACTTAGATAATTCATCGAAATCGAAGAAGTTCTTAGTATCGGCAAATTTCTCTGGATAGAATCTGATACCATTAATAGTTTCTTTTACTAATAACTTACCATCACTGTTCATTAGCATGTCTTTAACAGCTAGTTTTTGTGATACTGAAGATACAAGTAAGAATAGTTTAACAAGGAATGATACTTCCTTAGATAATCCTTCTTTCTTCTTAGTACCGCTATATAAAGCAGCTAGGTCATTGAAGTATTCTTCTCCAACTGTACCATTTATTACTAGAAGTTCTTTATCGATCTCCTCTGGAGTCTTTAATCTTAATTTACTTATTATATCTTCATCTTTATTACTTATTAGTTTCATTATTCTCTTCTTGTTAGCATAAATAATTAAGTTTTGAAGTCTATACTTAAAGTCTGCATCGTACGCTACCATAAGGTTAGCAATTAATTTTTGAATTGCTGCATCATTTAATCCATCGAATATTATCATTAATCTAATAAACGTATCATTATTAGTTAAGTATTCTCTTATTATTGGAGCAAATGATATATCCTTTAACATATCTGCAACTTTAAGATTGTTCTTTTGAGCATACTCTTCGTTTGCTTTCTTAATTGTTTCGATTTCAAGGAAGTTAAATCCAAGTAATCCGAAGTTCAATCCCTTCATCATATCATTTATTCTAGTATAGATATCATGTTCATGAAGTGTAGCAAACATTCCTTGGAATAATGCATACTTATATAGTTTTTCTACATAAGATTTCATAATACCAAGATTAGATTTATCAGTAAGTATAGCTTCAACTGTTGCATTCTTATATTTAGCGAATGCATTAACTAGTGATTTAAGTGCAAAGGCAAGAGTACCATTAACGTTATATCCTCCAACGTTAACTGCTTCTCCTTTATATACTCTAGTCAACATCTCTAAAGTATCTATGTCTTTAGCTTTAACTATTACACCTAATCCACGTTTTATTTCAGAATATACTTTGATACATGCTTGAAGTTGTGCAAGTCTTCCTTCAGATGTATATAACTCTATATAGCTGCATCCTACAACATTTGATGCATAAGACATCATATAATCTTTGAAAGTTCTTACACATAATGGATCTATTCCACATAATTCTGGGAATTTTCCATTCATTAAATCATCGATATATTTCTTTAAGTCTTCTTTAGATAACTTAGATAAGATGTGGAATCCTTTTAGAATTGCCAATACTTCAAGTAGAGCTTTTACTAATTCTTCTAGATGTCTTCCATTTAGAAGTTCGTTAATGTTAAGACCAGTTAACTTTTGTAATAAGTCTATAATAAAGTTTCTAGCATTCTTAGATATTGGAACTCCATCAAGTGTTGGAGAGTCAGATAACAATCCTTTAAGTGCTTCACATATCTCTTCAGGACTCTTATTCATAAGATCCTTAAGTATTGGATATGTATCACCAAGATCTTTTATATACTGACGAGCTTCTTCACTATTTACAAATGCTTCTACTCCTCCACATTTCTCAACCATCGCAGCTAAGTTAATGTATAATTGTTCTTTCTCGTATGGAGAAAGTTCATAGAATTCAATTGGTTCACCACTCATAGCAAACTCGAATTCTTCATTTGATAATACGCCAGCTTCATTTACTAAGTTCATGACAGTAGCTAAACTGTTCATACCATGCTCACAGGCAATACCTGCAGTTCCACTTAATAATTCAGCCATTGTGCATCCTGATGCAGCTGAAACGATTCCACCAAGCATACTTTGAACACCTGGAGTAAGTTCTTGTCCATTATAGTGTCCATTTCCATCAGCTATGCTTCCGACAGAGTCTTCTGTTTTTCCTCCGCCATGAATTGCACCAGCAACTCCTGCTCCTCCTGCAGCTATAGTACCAATAATTGCAGCCAAAGCTCCAATTCCAAGACCAGATTGTTTAACATTACTATCTGTTCCTTGAATAGCTTGTGTAAGTCCTGCTGTTGTACCAGTACCAGCCACTGCAGCAGATATAGAATCTGTATTAGCAAGTAGCTCAGCCAGTAGTTTCTCAGCTGTATCTTCATCTATTGCATCTTTAATTTCATCAAAAGTACTATCTATACCATTACCAGTATCAGCGCCATCGCCTCTTACACCAGCACTTAGTACAGAACCTCTATCTCTTCCAATACCTCTTCCAGTGTCAGTATCTCCACCGTCACCATCAGCACCTGTTGGTTTATCGGCATTAGGATCTATATCTCCAGTTTTACCTGGATCCTCTGCATCTGGATCAGCATCATCTGGTTTTTCCTCATTTGGATCGATGTCTCCAGGTTTTTCTGGATCTCCTGCATCTGGATCAGCATCAGGTGGTTTATCATCATGTGGATCGATATCCCCAGGTTTATCTGGATCTTCTGCATCTGGATCAGCATCATCTGGTTTTTCCTCATTTGGATCTATATCTCCACCTCTATCTGGTGGTGGAGTCTTACCATCTGGATCAGTTACTCCACTTTCTCCAGCTGCTTTCCCAATTCCTTTAAAATTAGGAAGTTCTCCTGGAGTATATACAATAGATGATTGAAAATCTAACAAATCGCTTGTATACTTTCTAGCACCAACTAGATAGTTTTCATTTTTTTCATTAATTGGATCGACAAATTCCTTAAGTCCTTGGAAATAAGGAATTCTAAAATAATCAATTTCAGATGTTATTCCATTAGTAAGAGTATTATTATCAAAGTTTAATTTAAAATCACTTTTTGCCTCTTCAAAATTATCTAATGCACTATTAGTAGAAGTTAAGTCAATATTTACTTCTTCAGCCATACTAACTATCACCTCCACTTGCTGCTGCAGCAGAAAGTCTTGCAGCAATCTCTTCTTCAATAGCTGCATAATTTACTGATACACTATCAGATAAAAAACTAGCTAAAGAAGAATAGGTAGAATTAAATCCTTCTACACCATCTTTAATATTTGCAAATTGTGCTACTACTTTTTCACCTTCAGGTGTTTTCCATGCAGCACTAAGTTCAGATTCTACTTGTAGAATCTCCTGAAATTTATTATTAAGTTTAGCATGAGCTTCAGCCATTTTACCAATGGCAGCAGCTAACTCACCTTGATCAAATTCAATCTTATCTGCCATATCACTCACCCATTCTTTGCATTGCACCGGATTGTGAAGTACTATATGTTCCTGCTGCCTCTTTCAAAAATGAACCATATTTACTTATTTCAGCAATTAATTTATTTGTTTCTTCAATAAATTGACCAAATTTTTGAGCATAAGTCGCACTATTTTGATCGTCATTCCATCCTTTAGTTACTTCTCCTGAAGCACTAGAAAGATCACCTGACATACTTCCAAGTGGACCAGCAGAGTCAACCAAATAGTTACCTATTCTAATTAATTCAGTCATATTAACATAAGAGCTCTCAGCCATATATTCACATCCTTGTCATACTTTAAAAAGTGTATTTTTAATAAAACACACTTAAAATTTTAATAATTATTGTGCAGCGCTAATTGATGCAAGTGCTGCAGAAAGTGCATCAGCGATATCTGCTTCTGCTTTCTTCCATTCATCAGAAGATTGCATTAATTTTTGAACGAAATCGTTAATTGTATTGATTGCTTCAGAAATATCTGTAGTTCCGTTATGAAGAACTTTTGTTAAAGCAGCCTTATTAGAGTCACCTTCATCAAAAGCACTTAATGCTTCTTCAACTGCTGCATTAGCGTTGTTGAAAGCAGATTGTAACTTTCCAACTTCATCAGTAATTTGAGAAGCTATACTAGAGACTTGTCCTGAATCGATGTCGATAGCATTTCCACCTGCTCCTCCACCTTCGTATAAAACTATGTTTCTCTTAAATAATTCCATTGTAACCCTCCATCCTAACTCATTGCACTAGCAATATTACTTGAAATCTTAGATAATATTGCAGATGTAGTTGATAATGTTTCAGCATGAGATTTGATTTCTTTTTCTACTTTTTCAAGTGGAGCATCTCCTCCACCTTCTCCTACTGCTTTCATAACTTTTGCTCTGTATGCATCAGCGTCAGCACCAATCCATACACTGCTTGTACTTTGAACTAGTCTTCTTATTTCATCAAGTGCAGCTTTATATTCGTTTGATGCAGCTGTTAAATTTGAACTTGCACTAGCTACTTTAGAGAAGCTATTAACTTTTAATGCCATATTATGTACCTCCTTATTTTATTTCTAACATAACAACTATATTATATCATTGTTGCATATTCAATACAAATATAAAATAAAAAAAAGAGAATAATATACATTATTCTCCACACATAGATCTGTACTTTTCAATTTGTTGATTCATCTCTTTAGATCTCTTCATGTATTCTGAATCACTTATCTCTTTTTTTGCATATCTTTCATCTAGTATTGCTTTCGCTCTTTCAAGATTTTTAAGTGCTTCTTTATACATTCCACTTTTTTGTGAATTAAGATCAGTATTCCATATCATAATTATTCTCCTCTATTTTTAAACTGAAGTATTATTGGTGTTCCTTCAAGTTCAAAATTTTCTCTTAATTTATTTTCTAAATATCTTTCATATGAAAAATGAACTAAATTCTTATCATTAACATGGAAAGTAAATTTAGGTGGTTTTTTACCACTTTGATTCGTAAAATAAATCTTTAATCTTCTACCTTTATATGAAGGTGGAATATTAAGCATATACGCATCATTAATTACATTATTTAGAACATTAGTAGGTATTTCTCTAGAGATATTTTCACTAACTTTAAGTATTTCAGGCATAATAGTATGTATTCTTTTTTTGGTAGTTGCAGAAGTAAATACGATTGGTGCATAAGTTAAAAATTGAAATTCATTTCTAACTTTCTGGGTAAATTTCTTTATGTCACCATCTTTTATTGTATCCCATTTATTAACAACTATTATTAACCCTTTACCTTTTTCAAGTACGTAGCTTGCTATATGTTTATCATGTTCAATAATACCTTCTTCAGCATTAATAACAAGTAAACATATATCACTTCTATCTATAGCTTTCATACTACGCATATATGAGTATTTTTCTATGCTCTCGTAAATTCTTCCTCTTTTTCTCATACCTGCAGTATCTATCATTACAAATTCTTCACCATTGTATTTAAGAACTGTATCGATAGCATCCCTTGTAGTACCTGCTACATCGCTTACTATAACTCTCTCTTCATTAAGAAGTGCATTAATAAGACTACTTTTACCAACGTTTGGTCTTCCAATTAAAGAAAACTTAAGTCTAGTATCTTCTACATAATACTTCTCATCAAAATCAGAGATTATTTCGTCTTCTAGTTCATAGAATCCAATTCCGTGTTCACCACTAACTGGTATATATACATCAAAGCCAAGTTCATAGAAATCATACATATTCTCTTCGCTTTGTTTATTATCTACTTTGTTAATAGCTACTATCACTTTTTTATTTGTTTGTCTAAGCATATCTCTAACAATAAAATCGTTACTAGTTAATCCTTCTTTACCATCGACTACAAATACTATAACATCTGCTTCATCGATAGCTATTTGAGCTTGAACTTTAATATTATCATTAAATTCTTCTTTAGAAGCATCTATTCCTCCAGTATCGATTACATTGAATCTATAACCTTTGTATTCTGCTTCACTATAGATCCTATCTCTAGTTACACCAGGTGTATCCATGATGATAGAAATCTTTTCACCAACTAGTTTATTAAAGATAGTGCTTTTACCAACATTTGGTCTACCAACTAAAGCTACTATTGGAAGTTTCATACTACCACCTCGCTAGTCCTATATTATATCAAAAAATTGCATAAAGTACAAAGACTAATCTTATTGATTAGCCTTTACTACTGTACAAGTACCTAATGTAAGCATATCCCTTCTTCTGGAAGTTCTTCTGCTTTCAATTTCGGACTCCAAGATTTTGATAGTGTCTTCATCCCCACGTTCAATTGCATTTTTCAAATCAGTTTTGAGTTTTAACTCATCTTGCATATATCCGCTTCTATCTTTTATATGCTCATTGATTTGTCTTACAATTTCTACTAGTGAAGGATTATCTTTAAAAGTTCCTAATATAAAGGCAAGAGCAATATCAACCTTTTCATACAATTTTTCACGTCTAAAAAAAGTATTATCGATATTTATATCACTTAGCCTATTATTATAAGATGCTTGTTTTTTACTAGCTTCATCTAGTAAAGCTTGGACATCTTCACCCTTCTCCCTTTTGTCAAGTAATTCTGAGATATTTTTCTTACCTTCGTCTAACAACCTTTTAAGTTCGTTTTCTTTGTCAACATATGATACATCTTTAAAAAGCCAAGTTTCTAAAGATTCATATCCACTTATTCCTCGAACAATTTTTGTTTCATTATTCGAATCTAACTCTTCACTTTCTATATAAGCCGGGCTATCTAAATATTCCACAGCCTTCCTATCGAATTCTAGATGATAGACTTCCCTATAATCTAATAATGAATTCATTAAGGTTCCGTGAAAAAATTTACGATCAGCGTCTGTTAACCAATCTTTAAGTGTTAATTTTTCCTTATCCATACGTCACCTTCTATTTCTATACTCTACATAATATAGTATAGCAAATATTTTTACAACTAACTAGCCAAATTAATATTATTTCTAAAATTATTTTGTCTATTATAGCTTAAGACTTTTTGTCTTCCACCATAAGACATACTTTGGCTTTCAATTGCTTTTTCGTCCTTAACATTGTCGTTAGCTTTACCTTTATCAACTATTCTCTTTGCTACTAATGCTTTAGGTAAGAATTGTACACCATTTAGTGCTCTTTCTTCCCTACGCTTATTAATAGCCGTGTTTACATTTGTAAGAGCATTTAAGAAATCTTTACTATCCCTTTCATTCTCTTTGTTAGATTGATCGTTCATAATATTTTTTCTTGCCTCTCGCAAATGTACTTCATCAGTCATATAGTTGATTCTAGAAGTTATAGTCTCTTTTAAAGCATTTGTAAGACTACTTAACTTAGTATTTTGAGTTTGATCTTTAACAGAATATAAAATAGCACATTCGACTCTTTCTTTAAGTTTTTCTTTCTTAAAGAAGTCTATGTCTTTTTGAACTCTACCCCTTTCTTCTGCCACATCATTCTTTAATCTACTAAGCAAATCAATAGTAGGATTATCTTGTGTATTTCCAAGACCATTGATAGCAACATATCTTTCAAGAGCTCTAATAGAGTCTTCAGCACTAGCTATTTCTTTGCTTTGAAGTTCTTCCCTATTATCATTTATTAATATAGGTAAGCTCCAAGCATTCATAATTCTAGTGTAATCCTCGTCTCTTAAAATGTCTGGCAACATAAGATTGGTACTATAGGCATACTCGTCGCTTTTAAAGAATTCTATTAGATCATTGTCTAATTTAACTCCAGTATATTTTTCAATTAACTCAAGTTTCTTTAGTAATGTCTTAAGATATGTTTCTTTATCTTCAGGAGTTATAATATCACTCATTGAAGAATTAGATCCACCTTCTTGTGTAGAATTCTTTTTCTCCATTCTCTTTTCAACCATTTTTGCAACGGCTAAAAAGATTAGTAGAGAACTAAGTGAAGAATCATTTTGAATACTCTTCTCAAATTCTTCCTCTTCAGCTAAAAGTAGGGCATAATTTCCACGGGCTTCTTCAATTTTTTTCATTCTAGCTTCGAGTAACTTCATTAGTCTCTGCATTAATACTTTTTCATCTGGTATTATTTCAAGTAACTTATCAGCTACTTCATCACCATATGCAGCTCTTATTGAAGCAATATTCTTTTTAACAGTGTCTATTGCTTTTATTAGAATTGAAATATCAACTCTACTTCTTAAGCTGAACTTTTTTTCATTGACGTTAAATACGTCAATTAGTTTCTTAATGCTAGACTTTTTATTAGCATCGTCGTTACCCTTCTGATTAGAACTATTAAAGAAGTCTGACAAATCATCATTAAACAGATCATTAATTAGATTGTTCTCCATAGTACTCACCTACTTAAATTCAGTATAATATCATCTTTACATAAAAAAAAGACCCATTTGCATGGTCTTTACACTTTATTTGCTATTATTTGACATTTTTTGAGACAATTTGCTCAATTTCCTTCAAAACTTCTTCTCTTCCAAGTTTAGTATTGCTTGAAAATACGATGACATTGTCACCTACTACTAAGTCAAGCGTTTCCTTTATTGTTTTTGTCGACTTGTCAATATCACTAGATGATACTTTATCTGCCTTAGTAGCAATTA
>JAEEGL010804228.1_pt1 | contig 58364 bp, 48 predicted proteins | sample 9134231 | NCBI WGS metagenome assembly JAEEGL01 (sample SAMN16246548, study PRJNA631951) | gut metagenome | biome: gut microbiome; feature: rumen; material: fiber-attached | host: Bos | place: Iran: Karaj | collected 2018-10
CCCTGCTATGTTAACAGCCGTCTGACCGGCCGCGGTATCCCCGTAAGCTGCGAAGTTGATATCTACGGCTGTCTGTCAGAGTTCATCGGTACCTGCGTAAGCGATGATATCGTTACTCTGCTCGACATCAACAACTCCGTACCCAAGGATATGTACAACGAGTCCATCAAGGGCAAGTTCAGCTATGATTACAAGCTCAGTGATACCTTCATGGGCTTCCATTGCGGAAATACCTGCTCAAAGAAGATGGCTTCCTGCGAGATGAGAAACCAGAAGATCATGGCAAGAGCACTGCCTGTAGAGGTTACCAACGGAACGCTCGAAGGCGATATCGCACCGGGCGACATCACATTCTTCCGTCTGCAGAGCACAGCTGACGGCATCCTTCGTGCATACGCAGCAGAAGGTGAGATACTTCCCGTTGCTACCAGATCCTTTGGCGGTATCGGCGTATTCGCTATCAAGGAGATGGGCAGATTCTATCGTCACGTACTGATCGAGAAGAACTATCCTCATCACGGAGCAGTTGCTTTCGGACATCACGGCAAGGCACTCTACGAAGTATTCAAATACCTCGGTGTCTGCCCTTGCGAGATAGGTTACAACCAGCCGGCTAACCTGCCTTACAAGACAGAGAATCCCTTCGCATAAGTTTCAATAATATATGTCCCGGAGCCTTCGGGTTCCGGGATTTTCTTTAAGGAGAAAATGATCATGGAAGATAATTTCAAAAAGCAGGCCGAAGAACTGGTCAGCAAAATGACGGTAAAGGAAGCCTGTGACCAGCTGAGATATGATGCGCCTGCATTGGAAAGGCTTGGCATACCTGCATACAATTACTGGAATGAAGGACTGCACGGAACCGCAAGAACCGGAACCGCAACAGTATTCCCTCAGGCCATCGGACTCGCAGCAATGTTTGATGAGGAAGGCCTTGAGAAGATCGCAGATATCATTGCCACAGAGACCAGGGCAAAATATAACGAAGCAAGAAAAAGAGGTGATCGTGATATCTACAAAGGGATCACTCTCTGGTCACCGAATATCAATCTTTTCCGCGATCAGCGCTGGGGACGCGGCCAGGAGACCTACGGAGAAGATCCGTATCTCACCTCACGTCTTGGCGTAGCTTTTATAAAAGGACTGCAGGGCAAGGGGAAGTATCTGAAGACCTCGGCCTGCGCAAAACATTTCGCGGTCCATTCCGGACCGGAAGCCCTTCGTCATTCCTTTGATGCAAAGGCAAGTGACAAGGATCTGGAAGAGACTTATCTTCCCGCATTCAAAGCCGCAGTTACGGAAGGCCATGTTGAAAACGTAATGGGTGCCTACAACCGAACCAATACGGAAGTATGCTGCGGAAGCGAATTCTTACTTAAGAAAAAACTTCGTGAGGAGTGGGGCTTCGACGGACATGTCGTCTCGGATTTCCTTGCGATCAAAGATTTTCACGAGAATCATCATGTGACCGAAACAGAGGAACAGTCGGCAGCGCTTGCTTTAAAGAACGGCTGTAATCTGAATGCGGGCGTGACATATCAGAAACTTTACAATGCATATGAACAGGGACTGGTGACAGAGGAAGAGATACGTGCAGCTGCCATAAGAGTGTTCACTACCAGATGCCGTCTGGGCATGTTCGCTGATGACTGTGAATATGATGCACTCGGACAGATGGATGTGGATACGGAAGAAAGCCGCAGGGTTTCTTATGAAGCGTCCGTAAAATCAGCAGTCCTGTTAAAGAATGACGGTTTGCTGCCTCTTGACAGATCAAAGATAAAAACGATCGGTATCATAGGACCCACAGCAACGTCCATAGATGTTTTAAACGGCAATTACAACGGAACTTCATCACAGTATGTCATTAACCTTGACGGAATAAGGGCTGCAGCGGGAGAGGGTATCCGCGTGCTCTATTCCGAAGGTTGCCATCTGTTTAAGAATGAAGTGCAGCCTCTGGCAAAGCCCGATGACCGTATAAGTGAAGCGTTATCAGTGGCAGAGCACAGTGATGTGGTGATACTCTGCATGGGACTTGATGCTTCGATAGAAGGAGAAGAAGGCGATGCGGGAAATGCTTTTGCATCAGGTGATAAGACCAATCTGTATCTGCCTGAATCACAGAGAAGGCTTTTTGAAGCACTGAAGAAAACCGATACCCCGATGGTGCTTGTGCTTAATACCGGCAGCGCCATGGATGTGAGCGAAGAGGAGAAGCGTTGCGGTGCCGTGCTCCAGGCCTGGTACAGCGGAGCCTTCGGAGGAAAAGCACTGGGTGACATACTCTTCGGATATGCGTGCCCCGGTGGCAAATTACCCGTAAGTTTTGCAAAGGAAGGAACACTTCCCGACTTCACCGATTACAGCATGAAGAACAGAACCTACAGATATGAGGAAGCAGAGCCGCTCTATCCTTTCGGTTACGGACTTTCCTATTCTGAGTTTTCATATTCCGGTCTTAAGCTTGACGGAGATGAGAACGGTGCAAAGGGCAGTGTGAAAGTAAGTAACACGGGTAAGCATGATGCGGATGAAATAGTTGAAGTATATGTTTCAAATAAGAATGCTGACGATCAGCCTAAATGGTCTCTCTGCTTCTTTAAGAGAGTCAGCATTAAAGCAGGTGAGACGGCGGAAGTAACACTTGATATCAGGCCGGATGCTTTTGATACGGTAACTGAAAAGGGCGAGAGAGTAAAGCTTCCCGGAACATATACCTTCTATGTCGGAGGACAGCAGCCGGGAGCACGGAGTGAAGCGCTTACCGGAAAGAGCTGTCTCACAGAGGAAATCATTTTGAAATAAGTAAAGGTTTGTTCTTTTCTTCCTTAGTCCGTGATCGTTACAGCTTACTTCTGCAAAGAATAACTGTGGGGATCACGGACGCCTTTGTTTAGTGAATATTGAAAGGGGTAAGTATCATGGAGTACAAAAACTATCTGGAATACTATGGAGTGAGCAAAGCGGAGGCCGACAAAAGATGTGAGGAGATCTTTCAGACTCTCTTCTACGGTACCGAAGATGAGCGTATCTATCATCCCTTCGGAGATGATATGGGCTTCATGGAAGATACAGGAAACATTGATGCCAGGACCGAAGGCATGTCCTACGGCATGATGATGTGCGTCCAGATGGATAAGAAAGAAGAGTTTGACCGTATATGGAAATGGGCAAAGACTTTTATGTATCTTGAAGAAGGCAAAAATGCAGGCTATTTCGCCTGGTCATGCAAGCCCGACGGAACCAAGAATTCCTGGGGCGCAGCTCCCGACGGGGAAGAATATTTTGCAATGGATCTGATACTGGCAGGCAATCGCTGGGGCAACGGCGAGGGCATCTTTAACTATCATGCCCAGGCTAAGCAGCTGATGCATGACATGATAGCCAAGGGACGTAACGGAGTGCCGGGAAGAGCAATGTTCGATCCGGATAACCATTACATCCGTTTCATCGTAGAAGTAGATTATTCCGATCCCTCATATCATCTGCCTCATTTCTATGAACTCTATGCAAAGTATGCAAATGATGAAGATAAGGAATTCTATATCGAAGCAGCAAAGGCGTCCAGAGAATACTGGAAAAAATGCTGCCATCCTAAAACAGGCTTAAGCGCAGAATATGCGGAGTATGACGGAAGTCCTTATATGATAGAGCGTTATGGCAGACATGACTGGTATTACAGCGATGCATACAGGACCATGATAAACATTGCTCTTGACTCCGTATGGTTCGGAGCAAGCGACTGGGCTAAAGAGGATGCTGCAAAATTCCTTACTTTCTTTAATGCGAGAAAAGAAGACGGAACCTGGGATAAAATCTTCGAGATCGACGGTACCCTTGTTGATCAGAAAGTGCTCCATCCCGTGGCAGTGATAGCATCAAATGCTTCAGCGGCAGTACTGCAGCCGGAGCTTGCGAAAGAATGGGTGGAACTGTTCCTGAAGAACGGACTCAGGGACGGCAACAGAAGATACTATGATAACTGTCTATACTTTTTTGTTTATCTTATGCTTAGCGGAAATTACCGGATGTACTGATCATGAAGGCTGTAAATATATATGCGTTAACGAGAATAGAAGGATCGGAAAGACAGGCCAAACTGGAGAGGCAGATGTCCGGCAGGTCAAAGCTGCTTAAGATAAAGGAGTGGGAGACCGAAGGACTCAGGATGCTGGTGGAACGTCTGTATGAGAGAAACCGCAATGTTTCGGATTACAGGTTTTTCTACTCCTTTGTGATGCCGAAGCTGGGTAAAGAGTTCGATCTGATTCGCGTTGATGAGGATAGCATAGTCAATATAGAATTGAAGAGCGGCAATGTAAGTGATGAGGCTATCAGACGGCAGCTGCAGCAGAACAGGTATTATCTGGCCACGATAGGCAGGAGCATAAGCTTCTATACTTATGTAAGCGATGAAGACAGGCTGCTGAGACTGTCCAACAGCGGAAGGCTTATGGAAGCGAATTTCGATGAACTGTCGGAGGCTCTTGCGAAACAGAAGGAATGCTATGAGGGAGATATCGAGGAACTGTTCAAGGAAGACGAGTATCTGATATCGCCTCTGACTGATCCGGGGCGGTTCTTGCGCCGGGAATATTTTCTGACATTTCAACAGAGAGATATAGAAAAGCAGGTGCTTTTGGAAGTTAAGGAAGCAAAGGGCGGGATATGCATACAGGGTTTTACGGGACTTCCGGGTACCGGTAAGACTCTTTTATTATATGATCTGGCAATGCAGCTCTCGGGTAGCGCACCTGTGTGTGTGCTGCATTTCGGCGCACATGAAAAAGAACTGGAGCAGCTGGATGAAAGGCTTAAGAGAATAGATTTTTATTACTGTGATAACGGAATGGTGCCCGAGATCGGCAAAGACTATAAGATGATCTTTATTGATGAGGGACACAAGATCGGCAGGAATGCGCTGGATGCGATACTGGAATTGTCGGAACGCATGAAGGCAGGCATCATCATATCTTACGATCGTGAAGACATGATGTCGAAGGAAGTGATCAAATACACCGGAGCTGAGCTCATAGAGCAGCTGCCCGGCTTTAAAGGCTATAAGCTGACCAACAGGATACGTCTTAATTCCGAAGTATCTTCATTTATTTCTTTACTGATGCATGTGAATGCCGGAGGGCACAGAAGAAGTTATCCGTCGGCGACTGTGGTCTATGCGAAGAACAATGAGGAAGCGGCAGCTATGTTCAAACTCTTTGCAGAAAAAGGATATGTTTATATACGTGATGAATATGCGGAAGGCAAAGAGGAATGGCAGCATCCGGAGATGACCATCGGCACTTCTGCTGCATCCTGCAGGGAATTTGATAAAGTAGTGATGATGATAGATGAAAGATTTGAATATGATGAGGACGGATATTTACGCTGTCCGGCTTCGGACAATGAAGCAGCGGTACGCAATCTGTATCACGGATTATCGAGAGCCAAGAAGAAAGTGGCTCTGATCATCAGAGGAAATATGCAGGTGCTGGATGCAGTACTGTATATATTGCAGGGATAGGAAAAAAGAAGTATCATTGTTGAATGAAAGAGGAAGTTCAGACAGCTGATAAGCTTTATCTGTCAGCTTAAGTAAATAAGCTTTGCTGCTGCGTTGAAGGATAAAAGGATATATGGTATTATTTTAAACGGTTATTCACTCAGAATACAGATCGCGGATCGGATGGGGGAACTTATGAAAGTAGTACTTCTTGCAGGCGGAATAGGATCAAGGATCACGGAGGAATCGATCTATCGTCCCAAGCCCATGGTGGAGATATGCGGACAGCCGATACTCTGGCATATCATGAAGGAATATGCTTATTACGGGCATGATGAATTCATCATCTGCGCCGGCTATAAGCAGCAGGTCATAAAGCAGTGGTTCACTGATTATTTCTCAAACAACAGTGATATAAGTTTTGATTATCGTAAGGGGAAAAACGAGCTGACCATACATGAGAGTCATACCGAACCCTGGAAGGTGACTATCGTGGATACCGGTTTAAATACCATGACCGGCGGGCGTATCAAGAGGATACAGAAATACGTCGGTGATGAGGCGTTCCTTATGACTTACGGTGATGCTGTCTGTGATGTTGATATCAACAAGCTTATAGAAGCACACAAACGCGAAGGTAAGATCGCCACGCTTACTGCAGTAATGCAGGATCAGTCAAAAGGAGTATTGGATATTGGAGGTGACAACGCGGTTAAATCTTTCCGTGAGAAGAAGGTTAATGACGGCGTGCCTATCAATGCAGGTTACATGGTCTTTGAACCTGCGATCTTTGATTACATAGACGGAGATGAGACGGTACTTGAACAGAAGCCCATGGAGAGACTGGCAGATGAAGGACAGCTGATGAGTTACATCCACAAAGGCTTCTGGCAGTGCATGGATAATATGCGAGAAAAGGAAACTCTCGAAAAACTCATATCCGCCGGCCGCGCGCCCTGGATGAAGTGGACGGAGAATCAGAAGGAGATGTAGGCTGTATGGTCCTTAAAGAGCAGATCACAGTAAAGAAAATGTTAGAAGAGTATAATCACTATACTGATTATATGATCAAGTTTTGCATTGACCGGAAAAGAAGAACTGTAGCTATTGACAGGGAAATGCATATTGAAATGGAACACGAACTCTATGATGATGGTTCGGATTATTCGGACATATTCGGAGGAAACCTTATCTTTGAGGATGGAGAAATAATAGACGTGGAATGGGAGGCTCATCCTAATATTGAAAGAAACAGGGAACTTGGGATTGGAAGAGGTCGTGCGATCACAGATCAGAATGTGATAGATGAATTAAAGAAAGTAATTGATGAGTGGATCATACCGGATTGATATATAAGGAGAGAATGTGACCATGGATCCCTGGAATGAACTGACACTTGCTGAACAATTATCAAATATTGACGGTGAAGTAAATCGCCTCGTACGTGCAAGGGATCGTTTCCTGGATAATAAGACTAAGAGCGATCATTATGAAGATTATATTGCCCTCATAACCAAACTGATACAGAAAACCATAGAAGATCCCAAAAATAAGGATAGACGTATAGATAAAGAGCTATGGGATGAATTGGAAGAAATAGAAAGGTATCATAAGGGTGAAGTCAGTAAAGACTATATTCTCAAATACTGGGATGTATATACCAAAGCTATCAGTTGAGCATGCATAAAAGGAGGGTATGAAAAATGTCTGAAAAGAACGGGAATAGAAGAAATGGCGGATTTTTGAGGAGGAGAACCGGCAGGGCAGTATTTACTCTGTTTTTAAGCATTGTTCTTATCTTATCCGATATTCCTGCAGCACTTCTTGTTTCCATATTAGGAAAAGACAATTCTATAGTAAAAGAAATAGACGGCTTGAGAGCAGTAAAAGCAGCGCCGTCAAAGCTTATAGTTTACGGACAGAATATAGATCCTTCCGGTACTGTAAATATAGTTGTTGGTGGCAACACTTATGGCGTATATAAAAATGGTGTTCTTAATATTCTACGCAGCTACAGCGGTGCCGGTTTTGACGTTGATACGGATGGTGATACATATCCGGATATAAATACCTGTATTTATGCGGAAGGCAACCTGATAATAGAACTCGGAACAAGCGAAAGTATCCGTGAGGTTACGGCAACAATTAATAATACCAAAGCCAGTTCTAAGGAATTATACGGCATATATGTAAGGGGAAATCTTACTGTCGTTAATGCGACGGCAAATCTTACCAGAGCTAAAAAAATGACGTTGAATGTCAAATGCAGCGGTACGGCAACTGAACAAAGCGCCGGTATCTATGCGGATTCATTTGCCATGCCTGAAAATGAGCATATGAAAGCTGATGAAGTTACTGTCAGCGCGAATGGAGCGGAGGTTGAAATCCAAGAACCCGCTTTTGATGCTTTAAGAGTAAGTTACGGTATATGCGCCGAAAACAGCTATGTACAGGGTACCGGAAAGGTATGGGCTGTCGGAGGCAATATATCCGGAGACCCCAAAGTAAATACAAGAAACAGCTATGGCCTTTTCACCAAAGATCTGATCCTGACAGGCGGGAGCCTGAATGCGATGGGCGGTGATATATCAGGGCCGGCAAGTGGAGGCAGTGAGATTCTCCAAAGTATAGGCATAGGTATTGCATTCAGAGACGGTATTCTGGCCGATAGTCTGGAAATAGTGGAAAGAGATGATTTAGGAAATATGCAGATAAGTGGTGGCAGTATTGTTGCAACAGGCGGAACGGTAACAAAAGAGGATGCCCAGACTGCAACGAGCGTGGGCTGTGTAAGTAATGCCGAGAACTGCTCATTTTCTGATTGTCAGCTTAGGTTTAAGGGTGGAGATCTCGGGGGTGAACTGAGAACAAACTCCAAAGGTTTTTACGCAACGGAAAATGTAACAATGCACCGGGACGCAAAGATTACAGCACTTACGGGAAGTCACGGTGAAGCTAACTATCATATAGCTTTTACCTGCAGGGAAAAACTGGATGTATACGGCGGGACAATAGATGCATATTCCACAGGAGGAGTGCTGACATCGACAGGTATTGAACTCGGGTCTTTATATATCAGAAAGGAAAGCAATGCCTCGATAAAAGCAGAAGCTGAAAGAACTCTGCTCGGAGAAACAGAAGGGAACAATAAGAATAAATGCTACGGTATTGTTGTAGGGGCTATTGCCGGGGCCGTAGACCCGTTATTCATAATAGAAGAAGACAGTGGTGCAGAAATAACTGCGATTGCATCAAGAGAACACGGTACTCACGGAATGCCGAATTGCGGAGGAATATATTTGTTCTGCCCGGCTGATATAGCCAGCGGAAAGATTTATGCAGAACTCAAGGGAAGTAATAAACTCACTACAATGAGAGGGGGAGCATTATTATTTTATGCCGGTGATACGAACAATGTATTAAATATTTCCGGTGGAGAGATAATATTGAAAGCAGAAGGCGGGAACTCAGAGTATGCGGATAAATGTGTTGTTGGCGGGTTAATGCTGATAAATCAGAATATGGGTATTTCTTCTGCACCGGTTTCTATCAGCGGTGGCACATTGAAGATAGATGCAAAGGGAGATAATGCAGCTGGAATCTATAATGCATGCGCTGATTCATGCAGTTTTACTTATGAATTACAGGGAGAAGAATTGCTTATCAACAGCGAGTGGAAAGCTGTAGATGATTCAAACCATACGGGTATCCTTGATTGTTCCATTGTTAAGGACGGAGATGATGCGCTGGATGAAAGTGTTTTCAGTATGAGCGAGTTTGAAGACAGTACAGGCTTCAGGGCTGTATCCGGTACAAAGGCCGCTCCGGCAGTTGCGGATATACTAAGAATGCATCATTATGAAGCAGAAGGTGAATTGCCTGTAAATGAATCCTTTGCAGATGTTATGCCGGAAGATGCGGGAGAAGTGCGTTATGTTGCGGGCGAGGCAAAAGCAGAGACAGAAGCCGGAGAGGCCTCAGTGGCTACAGTGATAAACAGCTTTACAGTGAACAGCACGAGTGGGGCAGTAAATGCAAATCTGACGCTGAGTGCCGCATCGTTGGATGATGTGGTAACATTGCCGGTGTCAATCAGAAGCGAAGGCTATAAGCCAGTTTCGGCAAATGTGATCGTCATGATAACGGATAAGGCTGTTACGGATGTCAATATCAACGGAGACAGTGAGAAGACTTATGGCGATCCGGTATTTCAACTTACTGCAGCACCGGTAAATGCAGGAACAGATCCGGTCATTACCTGGAGTAGCAGAAATACATCTGTGGCAGAAATAGATGCTGACGGAAACGTGACGATAAAGGCTGCCGGAGCCACGGTGATACGTGCTGATTATATTTCCGATGAATATGCAGGCAGCGGGAATCTGGCACTTACTGTTTGTCCGAAAACGCTTAACATAAGCGGACTCGGAGCTGAAAACAAGGTATACGATGGCACAACTGATGCGGTAGTAACAGGTATGCCCGTAATTGAAGACGTACTTGAAGCTGATCATGATAAATTGGGGCTCGTTTCGGGAACAGCTCGTTTTACCGATAAGAACGCTGGAACAAACAAGAATGTTGTATTCAGCGGATATAAACTGACCGCAGGTGAGTCGGGAGATGCCGGGGCGAATTATGTATTGGAACAGCCTGCTTCCGTTAAGGCGGATATTACACCTAAGGGAGTGACCGCAACGGTGACGGCTGTTGACCGTGAATATGAAAAAGACAAGCTGACGGTTGCTCTTACGGCGGGAACGCTCAGCGGAGTGATAGACGGAGATACAGTGAGTGTTGACATTACGGAGGCTGTCGGTACCATGGCAGATGATGAAGTCGGAGAAGACAAGGTAGTTACGGTCACGGGAGTAAAGCTTGCCGGTGCAGATGCCGCTAACTACACTCTGTCGTCACAGCCGACAGGGATTACGGTTTCCATCATTGCCCATGAGCATGACTGGGGCGAGTGGACTGTTGTTAAGGAAGCAACGACAACAGAGACCGGACTGAAGAGGAGGGTATGCAAGCTTGATGCTACACATATTGAAGAGGAAGTGATACCCAAGAAGAGTGAGACGAATCCTACAGATCCTGAAGACCCTACAGATCCCGAAAATCCCACGGATCCCAAGCCTGAGCATAAGCACACGATGATCAGGCATGAAGCTGTGGCGGCTACAGAAGAAGCAGAAGGCAATATAGAGTACTGGGAGTGCAGCGAATGTAAGAAGCTCTTTAAAGATGCTGAAGGAAAGACAGAGATAAGCTTAAAGGATACCGTGATCCCGAAACTCCCGGATCCGAGAACAGTGCTGTTGAAAAAACAGACTGATGTTCTTACGGAAAACATTAACGGAAAGCCTGTCAGCATTTCACTTAATATAGTATATCCCGAGGCTGTAAGCTGGACGGGAGCTAAAATAACAAAGGCCCAGCTGGAGGCGCTTTCGGGAGACGACGGCATAGTCAAAGTGAACTTAAACGGTCTGGAAGAAGCTTTGAAGGGCAAGATGAAAGAAGGGGCTGATCTGTCAAAGCTTATCAGCATAAGCTTGAGTATCAGTAAGGATAAGAATGCCGGAACAAAGGGATACTTTACTCTTAAAGCCAAACTGAATACAAAGGCTGTAAAGAAGGCAAAGATAAAGGGCGCTGATAAGAAGGCGCTTGCAGAGCTGGTAAAGAAGCTTAACGAGCAGATCAAAGACATAAAGTATGAATACGAAATAGTACCTATAAAGCTTGCCGAAGCAGAAAGCATAAGCATCAAAGCCAAGCTTAAGAAAGGCGCTCTGCAGCTGGATGATCAGGGTAAATTAAAAGGTCTTAAGTCGGTTAAGATCAAGGTCAAGATAAAGGGACTTAAGAAAGCTAAAAGCTTTAGCTATAATGCCAGGAAGGCTAAAGATCTGTTCAAGATCAGCATTACTGATGCGGCTGCTAAAACTGCAGTGATAGAGGCACTGCCCGGAACAGGCTTCAGGGGAAGCAGCAGCGTGATAACGATAACAAAGTAACTGCGGTAACGGCGGCTCATCGAGCCGCCGTTTTACCAGTCTTGACAAACATGTGATGTTCATGTATACTCATTCTTCGTGAGTGATCATGACAAGTGAATATGGTGCCATAGCCAAGTGGTAAGGCGTGGGACTGCAACTCCCTGATCGTTGGTTCAAATCCGACTGGCACCTTAAGGATCCCTTAAACGAGAGTTTAAGGGATTTTTTATGCTTCACTTTTGCTTCGCAGCGTGTAATAATATAGCTAATGCAGATATAAAGTACCGCATAAATGATAAAAGGAGAGAGGGATGTTAAACAGGGTTGAGAAAGAAAATGTTAAGGTAACCGGAGGCGTGTTCCGTGAAAGGATGAACCTGGACAGGAATTATCTGCTGGAGCTTGATAATACCTGCCTATTGCAGAACTTCTATCTGGAGGCCTGCATAATCGTACCCGGTGCACAACAGGTGCATGATCCGAGCAAGATCAATCTGCACTGGGGCTGGGAAGCGCCCTGCGGTCAGCTTAGGGGACATTTTCTCGGACACTGGATGAGCGCAGCGGCAGCATTTGTGGCAAGCGATGATGATAAGGAACTTAAGATAAAGCTGGATAAGATCGTAGACGAACTGAAACGCTGCCAGGATAAGAACGGCGGCAGATGGGTAGGTTCCATTCCCGAAAAATATATGAACGCCCTCGCTTATGATGATTATATCTGGTCGCCCCAGTATACCATGCACAAGACCATAATGGGTCTCGTGGATGCGTACCGCTATGCCGGAAACGAAACAGCTCTTGATATAGTGGACAAGCTGGCAGACTGGTATCTGGAATGGGTGGATAAGATGAATGCCATCGATCCGAATATCGTATACAAGGGCGAGCAGGGTGGCATGCTTGAAGAGTGGGCAGAGCTCTATGCCATCACCGGAAAAGAGAAATATAAAACGCTGATAGATGCATATAAGGATAATCATCTCTATAAGATGCTGGAAGAAAAGGAGGATGCCCTTTCTGATGAGCATGCCAATTCCAGCATACCCGTATCCCACGGTTCAGCAAGACTGTACGAAGTGCTGAAGGACGAAAAAGAAAAGCAGTATTTCAGAACCGTCACCGAAAAGTTCTGGGAGCATGCAGTGGAAAAGAGAGGCATGTTTGCCACCACGGGAGCCAATGCAGGAGAGTTCTGGATCCCGCTTAAGAAGATGGGACAATATATAGGGGATAACGATCAGGAATTCTGTACCGTCTATAATATGGTAAGGACTGCCGACTATCTTTACAGATGGACGGGGGATACGAAATACCAGGATTATATCGAAAGAGCGATATACAACGGTTTCCTTGCACAGCAGAACCGCTTCACGGGCATGCCCGCTTATTTCCTTTCTTTAAAGGCAGGTGCCGTAAAGAAATGGGGAAGCAAGAGACATGATTTCTGGTGCTGTTCCGGAACCATGGTGCAGGCTCCGACGCTGTATCCGAGTCTGATATACTATACGGATGAGGACAATGACAGCATCACCGTAGCCCAGTACATTCCCTCAAAGGCTGAGATAAAACTCGGAAGCAGGAATATCAGCATCAGCCAGACAACGGATATGATGAGTTATAATAACCAGGTATTCTTTGACGAGCATTCCGGCGGGGAGAGATCCAGATGGTCATTAAAGTTTGAGATAGAAAATGACAGTGAGGAAAGCTTTGAACTGAAGTTCAGGATACCGAAGTGGTGTGCATCCGAGCCGAGCGTAGTGATCAGGGATGTAAATGATCCTTCTTATGATATAGAAGGCAGCCATATCGTGATCAGGAATATAGCTAAAGGAAAGCTCACTCTGAATATCGTCTTTGATGCAAAGGTAGTGGCAGAGTATCTGCCTGACAGGCCTGAAGTAGCTGCGCTTGTAGACGGCCCCATAGTGCTGGCGGGAAGCTGTGACAGGGATTGCGGCCTGGAGCTGAAGGATGGCCTTGAAAGCGCATTGTATCAGAGAACGGAGCATACCTACACTACTTATGTATGGAGGCAGAATACCTATATCACGATCAACCAGCCGGTGAATTTTGAACTGAAGCCGCTTTACGATGTGGATGATGAGCCTTATACGGTATATTTTACCATTAAAGATAATAAAGATTAATTGTAAAGGATCGATAAAGCGGTAATGAAAGAAAAACTTAAACTTTTCGGCTATGAGATATTGTTCATGCTCTGCAGTATTATCGCGGCGGCAGCGGGAGCGCTGCTTCAGTTTGTCGGTAAAAAGCTCCTTGCGGAGGATACAAGCTTTATGTTCGCAGGTTATGCATACAGCTACAATATCTTTATGTATCTGCTGGGTATTATATTGTTTGTGCTGGTGGTGTTTTTTGCGTATACTAAACATTATAAAAAGACCGCAGAGATATTCAGGAAAGAGGGATTTTTTATGAAGCTGTTCTATACGCTGCTTGCCCTCATCCTGTCTGTTGCAATGTTCGCGGCGCTGATAGGCTGTGATCTGTTGATGCTGGGACTGACCGATGATATGCGTCCCGAAGCCCTGTTTTATCTTACGGGATTCGGCTGGCCGTTTGGGATGTTTGTGTTTATGATGGTGGTGTTGTTTTACCGACCCCCTCATCAGTCGCCTGCGGCGACAGCTTCTCCCCAGAGGGGAGAAGCCTAATATAGAAAGGAATAAACATGAAGTGGCTGAGATTCAGAGTTAAGACTGTTACGGGAGCGGAGGACCTGCTGGTCTCCGATCTGTATGATAAGGGGCTGGAAGGGGCGCAGATAGAGGACCGTGTGCCGCTGACAGCCCTTGAGAAAGAGCAGATGTTCGTAGATATCGCGCCGGATACCGGCGTGGATGACGGAGTTGCTTATCTTTCTTTTTTCGTGGAAGCGCCCGAAGATGAAAGTGAGAAGAAAAGAGTATCGGATGAGACATACGGGCTCATAGAGGAAACTATAGAAGAATGGCGTTCCTTCAATACTGATGTGGGCGAAGGAAGCATAGAAGTATCCGAGACCGAAGACATAGACTGGATCAATAATTGGAAAGAATATTTCCATCAGTTCTATATTGATGATCTTTTAGTGATACCTTCCTGGGAGAAAGTGGAGGAAAAAGACAGGGATAAGATGATACTCCGCATAGATCCGGGAACGGCTTTCGGAACAGGCATGCATGAGACTACCCAGTTGTGCATCAGACAGCTGAAGAAATATATAAATAAGGATACGAAGCTTCTTGATGTGGGAACCGGCAGCGGCATACTCGGAATACTCTCGCTTATGTACGGAATAAAAAGCGTGACTGCTACGGACCTTGATCCCTGCGCGGTGCCGGCTGTTGCGGATAACATGGAGCGCAACAAGGTAGATCCGAAGGGCTTCGAGCTGATAATAGGCAATATCATAGATGATAAGGAAGTACAGGATAAAGTCGGTTATGAATGCTATGATATAGCAGTAGCCAATATCCTTACGGAAGTGCTGCTCCCGCTTACACCGGTGATAAGTAAGACCCTTAAGAAAGACGGTATCTACATCACTTCGGGTATCATAGAAGGAAAAGAAACCCAGGTGGAAAAAGCCATGAAGGACAGCGGCTTCGAAGTGATCGGTACTTACGCTCAGGGTGAGTGGAGGAGCGTAGTGGGAAGGAAACTTGATTAATGCATCATTTCTTTACGGAGAGTTTTAATATACAGGGCGATGTGATACGCATAGAAGGCAGTGATGTGAATCACATCAGAAACGTGCTGAGGATGAAGCCCGGTGAAGAACTGTCGGTAAGCGTGCCGGGAGATGACAGGGAATATCGCTGCGGCATAGAAGAGATAAATGAGGATGAAGTGATCTGCTCCTTACGTTTTATAAAAGAAGAGGGAGTGGAGCTGCCGTATAAGATAACGCTGTTCCAGGGATTGCCCAAGGCTGACAAGATGGAACTGATAATCCAGAAGGCAGTGGAACTGGGAGCATATGAGATAGTGCCGGTGAAGACCGAAAGATCGGTCGTGAAGCTGGATGATAAAAAGGCAAAACAGAAGCGCGAACGCTGGCAGGGAATAAGCGAAGCGGCGGCCAAGCAGAGCAGACGCGGAGTGATACCTGAAGTCACTCTGCCGCTTACGATGAAAGAAGCTGTCAGCCGCGCAAAAGAAATGACGCTTGCCTGCATACCTTATGAACTTGCTGAGGGTATGGAGGAAACAAAAAAGTTTCTGGAGCGGATGTGTGAAAAAAAGAACGGCAGCCTGGGGATATTTATAGGCCCCGAAGGCGGTTTTACCAGAGAGGAAGTAGAGCTTGCGAATGCAGCCGGAGTGATACCGGTATCTCTCGGAAGGAGGATACTCAGAACCGAGACTGCGGGAATGACAATGCTTTCGATAATAATGTATCAGCTGGAGGTTATGGCATGAGGGAAATTTATCTGGATAATTCGGCAACTACCAGGTGTTTTTATAATGTAGCAGAGGTGATGAGCAGATGCCTTACGGAAGAATACGGGAACCCGTCAAGCGCGCACCACATGGGACTGGTAGCAGAGAATAAGATAAAAGAAGCAAGAGAGATATTTGCAAAGCTACTCAGGGTAAAGGAGAGTGAGATCTACTTTACCTCCGGCGGAACGGAGAGTGACAACCTTGCAATACTCGGGGCAGCCAGGGCAAATAAGAGAAACGGCATGCATGTGATCACCACAAAGATCGAGCATCCCGCAGTTCTTAATACCATGGCGGAACTGGAGAAGGAAGGCTTTGAAGTAACCTACTGGCCGGTGGATGAGGATGGTGTAGCTATTGTGGATGAGGCCATACAGGCGGTATCCGAGGATACGGTACTGATATCGATCATGCATACCAATAATGAGATAGGTTCCTTACAGCCTGTAGCAGAAGTCGGACAGGTATTAAAGAGAAAGTACCCGAAAGTAATATTCCATGTGGATGCTGTTCAGGGCTTCGGAAAAGCACCGATCTATCCGAAGGAAATGGGGATAGATATGTTGAGCATCAGCTCTCATAAGATACACGGACCTAAAGGTGTGGGTGTCCTGTATATCTCCGAGAAGACAAAGGTAGCTCCGCTTATCTTCGGAGGCGGGCAGCAGAAAGATATCAGACCCGGTACCGAAAATGTTCCGGGCATAGTCGGCATGGGAGAAGCCGCAAAGACACTGTTTGCGGATATGGAGCATGACAGGGAGGTGCTGTATCGTTTAAAGGAAAATTTCGTAAAAGAACTGGCAGCGATGGATGACGTAAAGATAAACGGACTGCCGGGCTTGAGATATACTGCAGACATCAAGGATACGGATAAGAGAAACGAAGCAATCGAAAAAGCCGTACGCTTAAGCGCGCCTCATATAATCAGTGCATCATTCAAAGGTGTCAGATCGGAAGTGCTCTTGCACGCGCTTGAAGAAAAAGGTATATATGTTTCTGCCGGCAGCGCCTGCTCCACACATAAGAAAACCGAATCTGCCACACTGAATGCCATAGGGCTTAAGTCGGAGTATAAAGACTCAACCATACGTTTTTCGACTTCGGTATTCACATCCAAAGAAGATATAGAGGATACGGTGGCTGCGCTTCGGTCACTGCTTCCGGAACTTCGAAGATATACAGCCAGATAAGGAGAAGACATGCTTCCTTTCAGGACCAACCTTACAATATTCATAATAGAATTTCTCTGCTCGGTGCTGCTGCAGACTTTCTATGCGGTATCCGAGTACGGAGTGGAGAGAGCTTTCCTTGCCGCCCTCGGTCTGTTACCGGTGCTGCTGGTCTTTCTGATCTCCTATCATATAGAAAATGAGAGGATAGTGGTATACTGCCTTCTGGTCGCGGGAGTATCTTCGCTTTACTATATGAGTTTTGTGACTAAGACCCAGGGAATGCTGGTGTTTACTTTCCTTGCAACAGGTACCACCATAGCTCTCTTCCTGATCCAGCAGGCACTGATAGTTTATTTCGCTCTTACTTCCATAATACTCGTAGCGATGATAGCCTTCCAGCAGGATCTGGTACTGACCTTTTTTGACAGCAGCCAGTATGTATCCTATATCACGCTGTATGCATTTGCAGGTGTGGCGCTGATCTTCATCTCCTACAGTGTGGAAAAATACAAGACCGAGATGGAGGAAAAGAATGAGATAGCAAGGGAAGCCCTGGAAGCAAAGTCTAACTTTCTTGCGAACATGAGCCACGAGATACGTACCCCAATGAACGCCATCTACGGTATGGCAGAACTTCTCGGAGAGAAGGATTTCAATCCGGAAGAAAAGGAATATGTGGCTACGATCAAACGTTCTTCAGAGAATCTGCTGTCTATCATCAATGAGATACTGGATTTTTCAAAGGTCGATTCCGGTAAGATGGAGATAACGGAAGATCCGTACAGCTTTAACGAAATGCTGCAGGATGTGGTGACCATCATAGAGTTCCGTATGAGAGGCAAGAACATAGTACTCAGACTTGAGGTGGATCCTAAAGTGCCGACTACGCTTCTGGGTGATGAGACAAGGGTGAGGCAGATTCTCATAAATATTCTCAACAATGCTGTTAAGTTTACGAATCAGGGAGCCATCACCCTCGGCATACAATGGAAAGACGAGAGCATGGTATATAATACTGAACGGGGCCGCATGATAATACGCGTGCAGGATACCGGTATCGGTATCTCCGAGGAAAATATCAAAAAGCTGTTTACGGAATTCGGACAGATAGATACCAAGAAGAACAGGAACGTGGAAGGCACCGGTCTGGGACTGGCCATATGTAAAAGACTTGTTGATGCCATGAACGGTGAGATAAAGGTCAGCTCGAAGCTCGGAGTGGGAAGTACTTTCACCGTGGTGCTTCCTCAGAAGGTGTATGATTCCACGGAAAGCCACTTCGAATTCAGTCATCTGGAAAACAGGAGTACCAATACCTATACACCGGAGATAACAGCGCCGACCGCAAAGATACTGATAGTGGATGACAACAAAGTCAATCTCCAGGTGGCCGCCGAGCTGATGAAGATCTTCGGCATAGAGGCGCAGACCGTGGAGAGCGGGCCGGATGCCATAGACAGGATAGCAAAAAAGACCCAGCGTTATGATATGATCTTCATGGATCATATGATGCCTTTCATGGACGGTGTGGAAGCTACCAGACAGATAAGAGCCCTCGGCGGCTATGCCGCAAAGATACCCATAATCGCTCTTACCGCCAATGCGATAAAGGGTGTGGACAGGTTATTTATTGAAGCGGGGATGAATGATTATATACCCAAACCCGTACGTCTGGAACTCCTGGGAACCATACTCAAAAAATGGCTGCCGAAGGATAAGATATATGCATATGGTACTCCGGTAGAGGAAATAAAGGAAAGAGAAAGGGGCGCCGGCTGGGATCTTTTAAGTCTCGAAGAGAGGCTTGAACGTCTTGAAGGCATTGATATAGATACCGGCATCAAGAACTGCGGCGGAAAGAAGGCAACTTATATAGAGCTGCTCAGGACCTATTCCGGATCGAACCTTGCTTATCTGCTGGATGAATTCTATGAGAAGGAAGATCTGGAAAACTATGGGATAACGGCTCATTCCATAAAGGGAGCCAGCCTGTCCGTAGGGGCGACGGATATCGCCGATATGGCCTACAGCCTTGAAAGAGCCGCCAAGCGCGGTGATATCAATTATATCTGGGATCATCATGAGGAGCTGACGGCGGAGTACAAGAAGATACTGAGTATGCTGCATGCCATGTTCAGGGTGCAGTCGACAACTTTCTGACACTGTGGTATAATAGGACAAATTCAGAGGTAAAAGGAATTACTTCAGGGGGTATTTATAAATGTTCAGGGTTGCTATCTGTGATGACGAGGCAACGTCACTGCAGCTTAATACTGCGTTGACGGAGAATATACTTAAAGAAGAAGGGATACAGTACGAGATACAGACCTTTGACAGCATAGAGAAGATGGCAGACTCTCTGACCAAACCCGGAGAGCTGTTTGATGTATTGCTGTCGGATATACTGGCCAGCGGGATGAACGGAATAGAGGCCGCCGAGAAACTCAGGAGTCTCGGTGAGAAACTGGATATCATCTTCATATCCTCCACAGCGGAGTATGCGCTGGACGGATACAAGGTGCAGGCACTCAGATATCTGAAGAAGCCCGTAGATGTGGAGATGCTTAAAGAGGCACTGCTGATCTCCTACAGGAAGAATGCTCATAAGGACGGTCTGTCGGTCACCTGTGACGGCAAGCTTTATAATCTGGATTTCAAGGATATCATATTTATTGAGAGTCAGGCCAGGGATGTGGAGATCACGCTGAAAGACCGTAAAGTGGTAACACATATGAAGATCTCGGATATGGAGAAGATGCTGCCCGAGAATTTCTTCCGCTGCCACAGATCCTATATAGTGAATCTGGATGAGGTGGAGAATATCGAAAGATACCAGGCTACGATGAAGAATGAAGATTACATTCCCATCAGCCAGCAGCTCTACACCGAGATGAAGAGCAGGATGTATCAGAATACACGGTAAGAGGGAATATGATAAAAGCTTTTTTGATAAAGTACGCGGAGATAGCGATCAAAGGAAAGAACCGTCCGATCTTCGAAGACGCGCTGGTAAGGCAGATAAGGCGCAGTCTGAAAAAGGTAGAAGGTTCTTTTCATGTATATAAGACCCAGGGCAGGGTGCATGTGGAGACCGAGGGGGAATATGACTATTCAGGCGCCATGGATGCGCTTAAGAAAGTATTCGGCATAACGGCTATCTGTCCGGCATTGGTGCTGGAAGATGAGGGCTTTGACAGGCTGAAGGAAGAAGTAGTCGCATTTCTCAAAGAGTCTTATCCCGGAGAGGAGAAGACTTTTAAGGTCCATGCAAGACGCGCCAGGAAGAACTATCCGGTCAATTCGACCGAGATAAATGCGACCATGGGTGAGTATATACTTGAGAATATCCCGGGCTTCAAAGTCGATGTCCACGAACCTGAAGTCATGGTGGATATCGAGATCCGTGAGAAGATATATGTTTATTCGAAGAGCATACCCGGCGCAGGCGGCATGCCCACAGGCACCGGCGGCAAGGCTATGCTGCTGTTATCGGGCGGTATTGATTCGCCTGTTGCAGGTTATATGATAGCCAAGAGAGGCGTGCTCTTAAATGCTGTATATTTTCACGCGCCCCCTTATACCAGTGAGAGGGCAAAGCAGAAGGTGGCGGACCTTGCGGAGATAGTATCCCGTTATGCAGGGGAGATATGGCTGCATGTGGTCAATTTCACCGAGATACAGAAGTACATTTATGAGAAGTGCCCTCATGACGAACTGACTATCATCATGCGAAGATACATGATGCGCATCGCGGAGAGGATAGCGGAGGAAACGGAGTGCATGGCACTGGTGACCGGAGAGTCCATAGGACAGGTGGCTTCCCAGACCGTGCAGAGTCTGGCTGTTACCAATGAAGTATGCACGATGCCGGTGTTCAGGCCATTGATAGCTTTTGACAAAGAAGATATCATAAAGATCTCGAAAGACATAGATGCTTTTGAGACTTCCATACTTCCTTTTGAAGACTGCTGTACCATATGGGTGGCAAAACATCCCGTGACCAAACCCAGCGCAAAGATAATACGCAGGCACGAAGAGAACCTGAAAGAACTGATAGATGAGATGGTGGAAAGGGCTGTTACGGAGAGAGAGGTAATAAAGATAGATTAAAAAAGCCTCCCGATAAGGGAGGCCTTAGTAAGCGCAGAAAAGTTATTCTACTATATAAGGCTTGATGGAACTCAGTATATCGGCTGCATCAGCCTCGTCAGTTGCATGTATATCCAGCTCTATGGGCTTGGAGATATCCAGACTGAATATGCCCATGATGGACTTGGCATCGATGACATATCTGCCGGAAATAAGATCAAAGTCGCAATCAAACTTAGCTATCTCGTTGACAAATGCTTTAACTTTGTCTATGGAATCTATCAATATCTGTACGGACTTCATTGTAAGCACCTCCCTTCCCGTATATCTTAAAACATGAGAGGAAATAAGTCAAGAGTACCATGAAGACAGCGTCATTGCACAATCTGGGCTGTAAAGTCAATGCATATGAGATGGATGTGATGGAGCAGATACTGCGCTCAAAAGGCTATGAGATAGTGCCTTTCGGAGAGAGGGCGGATGTGTGCATCATCAACACCTGTACGGTCACAAATATTGCCGACCGTAAGAGCAGGCAGATGCTGCATAAGGCCAGGAGCGAAAACCCCGGGGCCGTGATCGTGGCTGTGGGCTGCTATGTACAGACCGGTCTCGAGGAAGCTCTTAAGGATGAGGGCATCGATCTGTGCATAGGAAATAACAATAAGTCAAGGATAGCCGAGATACTTGAGAAGTACCTTAATGAGAGGGAAGCGGGAAAAGCGGATAAGATGCCTGGAGGCGATACGGTCAGCGATATGAAGGACTGCCCTTATGAAGAGATGCATCTTAAGGAACTGAGATCCAGAACCCGCGCATATATTAAGATACAGGACGGCTGCAATCAGTTCTGTTCCTACTGTATCATACCTTTTGCAAGAGGCAGGGTAAGATGCAGGGAGATCGAAGATATAAAGAACGAGGTGGAAGGACTGGCAGCAGCGGGCATCAGCGAGTTCGTGCTGACGGGCATAAACGTAAGCGCCTTCGGCGGCTTGGAGCTGGTGAAGCTGATAAAGGAGCTGAATGCCATAGGGGAGGTTAAGCGCATACGTATGAGTTCCCTTGAACCCAGGCTGTTTACCGAGGAGTTCGTACGGGAGCTTAAGAGCATAGATAAGCTCTGTCCTCATTTCCATCTGTCCCTGCAGAGCGGCTCGGACAGTGTGCTTAAGCGGATGAACAGACATTACGGCACGGAGGAATATGCAGGGAAGGCTGAACTGTTAAGGCAGTATTTCCGTGACCCTGCCATAACCACCGATATCATTTCGGGCTTTCCCGGTGAGACCGAGGAAGAGTTTGAAGAGACCTATGCATTTGCGAGACGCATAGGCTTCTATGAGATGCATGTCTTCAAGTATTCCAGAAGGGAAGGGACCGTGGCGGCTAAGCTGCCGGGGCAGCTGACAGACAGGCAGAAGGCAGCAAGGTCCGAAAAACTCATAGCTCTCGGACATAAGATGAGCGAAGAGTATGTTTTGCGGCATTTGGGCGAAGAGAGGGAAGTGCTCTTTGAAGAACTCAGGCAGATAAACGGAAAAGACTATGTCTGCGGGCATACACCGGAATATCTGCATGTGGCAGCAGAAGCCGGGGAGGAACTCTGCGGGAAGATATGCAGGGTGAAACTCAGCGAAGTATTAGGGGAAGAACATATTCTGGGGGTGTTGATATAATTTACATAATATTGTATAATATTGAACGATTATGAGGAAGTATGCCTGATTTTCAAACTGAAGGGAGCAAACCCCTCATCCGCCCCTGCGGGGCACCTTCTCCCCAGAGGGGAGAAGGCAGAAGGGAGAAATAGAAATGAGTGACAATAACATTAGCAGAACACAGTTTTTTAAGGTGGAGCTGGAGCAGGTTGACAGCGTGAAGATGATACTTGAGGAAGTCTTCAATGCTCTGAGCGAGAAGGGCTACAACCCGGTGAACCAGATCGTTGGTTATATCATGTCGGGGGATCCCACTTATATCACCAGCCATAAAAATGCCAGAAGCATAATAATGAAGGCTGAGAGGGATGAGCTGGTTGAAGAACTCCTGACCGAATATATTAAGAATAACGGCTGGGCAATGGAAGAGGAAGAGGATGAGTGATATCGGCAAAAGGATCATGGGGCTGGACTTCGGCAGCAAGACAGTGGGCGTTGCCTTAAGCGACCTGCTTAAGATGACTGCGCAGGGAAAAGAGATAATCCGCAGGGAAAGGGAGAATCACTTAAGACAGACCTGCGCCAGAATAGAGGAGCTGATACAGGAAAACGACGTGGAACTGATAGTGCTGGGATATCCCAAATATCTGAACGGCACTGAAGGTGAGCGCGCCGAAAAGACAAAAGAATTTAAAGAAATGCTGGAGAGGCGGACAGGTCTTGACGTGATACTCTGGGACGAGAGGCTGACCACCGTTGCGGCAGACAGGTACATGGATGAAGCGGGGATCAAAGGCGCCAAGCGGAAAGAGCTGGTGGATGAGATCGCTGCTGTGTTTATTTTACAGGGCTATCTGGATTCATTGAATTAAGGGGGTAAATGTGGAGAAGATAAAGATCGATACCGAAGACGGAGCCATAGAATTATTTATACTTGAGCAGACTGTTGTCGGCGGAAAGAATTATTACCTTGCTGCCGATGATGAAGAGGGGGATTCCGACGCATACATACTCAGGGATGACTCTGCAAAAGAGGATGAGGATGCGGAGCTGGTCTTCGTGGAAGATGAGTCGGAGCTGAAGGCGATAGGAGATATCTTTGCGAGCCTTTTGGATGATACGGACATAGTATAGAGGGGTTATGAAGAAAAACGAAAACATGGAAGATAAGCCTGTCCTTAAGATGATACCCTTAGGCGGGCTGGAACAGATAGGTATGAACATCACCGCATTTGAATACGGTGACAGCATCATGGTAGTGGACTGCGGCATGGGCTTCCCCGAGGATGACATGCTGGGGGTGGATCTGGTGATCCCGGATGTTAGCTACCTGGAAGAGAACATTGACAGGGTCAAGGGTTTCGTGATCACCCACGGACATGAGGATCATATCGGAGCCCTGCCTTATATACTGAAAAAAGTCAACGTGCCGGTATATGCGACCAAACTTACCATAGGCATAATAGCCCATAAGCTGGAAGAACACGGTCTGCAGGATTCGGTAGTTACAAAGGTCGTGAGCTTTTCACAGACCATAACGCTGGGTGATTTCCATGTGGAGTTCATCAGAACCAATCACAGCATAGTCGATGCGGCGGCGCTTGCCATATACACGCCCCAGGGCATCATAGTGCATACCGGTGATTTCAAAGTCGACTATACACCGATATTCGGTGATGCCATAGACCTGCAGCGTTTCGGAGAGCTGGGCAAAAAGGGCGTGCTTGCATTGCTCTGTGATTCCACCAATGCGGAAAGATCAGGCTTTACGCCTTCCGAATCGACAGTGGGCAAGACCCTTGCTTCTATCTTTGAGGAACAGAAGAACAAGAGGATAATCGTTGCCACCTTTGCTTCCAACGTGGACAGGGTGCAGCAGATAATCAATGCGGCGCACAAGTATGAAAGAAAGGTTGCGATAGAAGGCCGCAGCATGGTGAACATCATCAATACAGCCATAGAGCTTGAGAGACTGAGTGTTCCCGAGGATACGCTGGTAGAGCTGGATGAACTGAAGAATTATCCCGATGAGAAGACAGTGATAATCACCACGGGCAGCCAGGGCGAGAGACTGGCGGCTCTGTCCAGGATGGCAGGAGGCACCCACAAGAAGATAATGATCGGCCCCAGGGATGCCATCATCTTCTCGTCTCATCCGATACCCGGAAACGAGAAGGCTATCACGAAGATTATCAACGAGATCTTCATGAGAGGCGCAGATGTGATATTCCAGGATACGCATGTATCGGGACATGCCTGCCAGGAAGAGATAAAGCTGATATATGCGCTGACAAGACCCAAGTATGCGGTGCCGGTCCACGGCGAGTACAAGCATCTGAAGGCCAATGCCAAGCTGGCTGAGCAGATGGGTGTTGATAAGGATCACATCATAATCCTGGAGAGCGGTGATGTACTGAACTTTAAGAACGGTGTGGCTTCCAAAGACGGCCGGGTACAGAGCGGCTTCGTATTCGTTGACGGTCTCGGAGTCGGAGACGTGGGCAACGTGGTGCTGCGTGACAGACAGAGACTGTCCGAAGACGGCATAATACTTCTGGTCATGGCCATGGATGCTGAGAACAGGATAGTGTCCGGCCCCGAGATAGTGACCAGAGGTTTCGTATATGTAAAAGAATCCGACGAACTTCTCGAAGACATACATATGCTGATAGATGATACGATCTGTGAGCATTTTGAGAATGAGGGCGGAGGAAGGAATAAGCTGAAGAACAGCATAAAGGATGCGGTGAGCGAGTTTGTCTGGAAACGTACAAAGAGGAGACCGATGATACTGCCGGTGATCCTGGATATCGATTGAGGTGGCTTATGACAGAAGTAGATAACGAGCTTTTTCAGCTGATAGAAGCAGTCAAGCATTCAAAGACCTACATCAATTACGACAGGGCGCGCATCACTTTGAAGAGCGATCCGGAATTGATGGAGCGGGTGAACAGATACAGGGATGAAAATTTCAAACTGCAGAATTCCGTTGATGACGGGACGCTGCACGACAGGATAGATGCGTTTGCGAAAGAAAACATGGAGCTTTCCGAAGAGCCGAGAGTCAGGGCATTTCTGAATGCGGAGCTGGCTCTGTGCAGGATGCTTCAGGAAATAAGTACGGGAGTAGTCGAAGGTATCGACTTCGAATAAGTTATGAGAGGAACAAAGAAATTTGCATGGGCAGTAGTGAAAGCGATGTTCGGCCTCGTGATCCTTGCAGTGATCATGATGCTTGTTTATCGTTTTGCCCTGGATGCATATGATTACGGATACAGGATATTTGATGAGAAGCCCATGAGTCCCGAGCCGGGACTTACCATGAGCGTTGCGATAGTGGAAGGCAAGTCGGTATCCGAGATAGGCAAGATACTTGAAGATAAGGGGCTGATCAGAAGCGGCACGCTCTTTTATCTTCAGGAGATGTTCTCTTCCTATCATAAGAAGCTGCAGCCGGGAGTATATGAACTGTCCACAGCCATGACCCCCGAAGAGATAATGGCGCTGATGTCCGCCGATAACGGGGACGATACAGAGGATGAGTATTATATACCGGAGAAGACCGTTGACAATTCCGGGGATATGATGTCGGATGAAGCAGATGATACCGAAGAGGCCGCTGAAGGTGAAGACGTTCAGGAAGACGAAGAGCAGACAGACGGTGAAGAGCAGTGATAAAAGAAGATCCGGCTGCAATCTTTTTTGAAGGACTTGCCCCTGATATACCGGAAGCGCTCCTGGATATCAGGGATGAAGCGCTGGCAGAAGACGTACCTATAATAAGGAGCAGCGCGGCCGCGCTTCTTCGTTTTTTTATTCGAACCAGAAAGCCGGAGAGTATATTGGAGATAGGCACGGGTACCGGTTACTCAGCTCTCATCATGTGGGAAGCATCAGGAAGAAGCGCCCATATCACGACGATAGAAAAATATGAAAAGCGTATCCCTAAAGCTAAGGCGAACTTTGAAAGCTACGGCGCGGCAGGAAGCATAGAACTGCTGGAGGGAGATGCGACGGATATACTTAAAGAGCTTAAAGGAGTATATCAGTTTATCTTCATGGATGCGGCGAAGGGACAGTACCTGCATTTCTTTCCCGAGATAATGAGACTGCTGGCTCCCGGCGGGATGCTGGTAAGTGACAACATACTACAGGATCAGGATATGCTGAGATCCCGTTATGCGGTGAGGAGACGGGATCGCACCATACATGCAAGGATGAGGGAATACTTATATACCCTTTCACATAATGACGAACTGGAGACGCTGTTCCTCGAAGACGGGGACGGAATGAGCGTCTCGATCAAGAAGGATGGAAGATGAAAAAGCCGGAACTGCTGATACCTGCCGGCAGTCTCGATGTCTTTAAGGTGGCCGTGGACTACGGCGCCGATGCCGTATACATAGGCGGCGAGGCATACGGACTCAGGGCAAAGGCAAAGAATTTTTCATACGAAGATATGGCGCAGGCCATAAAGTATGCCCATGACAGAAACGTTAAGGTACATGTCACGGCAAATATCTTTGCGCATAATAAGGATATCGATGAGGCTGAAAATTATTTTAAGACTCTGAAGGAGCTTAAGCCGGATGCGCTTATCATCTCGGATCCCGGGATGTTTGAGACCGCAAGGGAAGTATGTCCGGAGATAGAGATACATGTTTCTACCCAGGCAAACAATACGAATTACAAGACCTGTAATTTCTGGCATTCGAGAGGAGCAAAGAGAGTGGTAATGGCAAGGGAACTGTCTCTTGCAGAGATAAAGGAGATAAGAAAGAGGACGTCGGAAGAACTTGAGCTGGAGAGCTTTATTCACGGCGCCATGTGCATTTCGTACTCCGGACGCTGTCTGCTCTCAGCCTTTATGACGGGGAGAGATGCCAATCACGGAGAGTGCACCCATCCATGCAGATGGAAGTATGCTCTGGTGGAAGAGACGAGACCGGGACAGTATATGCCCGTGGAAGAGAATGAAAGAGGAACATATATCTTTAATTCCAAAGACCTGTGCATGATAGAGCACATACCCGAACTCGTGGATGCCGGCATAGACAGCTTCAAGATAGAAGGCCGCATGAAGACAGCGCTCTACGTTGCAACGGTGGCCCGCACCTACAGAAAGGCCATTGACTGGTATGCCGAGTCTGAGGAATGTTACCGTGAACATATGGACTGGCTTAAGAAGGAGATAATGAGCTGTACTTACAGAGAGTACTGTACCGGCTTTTATTTCGGACATCCGGGTGAAGAAAGCCAGATCTACGGAAGCAATACCTATGTGCACGGCTCGGTATATCTGGGCAGAGTAGAAGAGGTAAAAGACGGATATGCGCTGATAACCCAGAAGAATAAGTTTTCGGTAGCCGAAGAGATAGAGATAATGAAAGCGGACGGCAGTGATATACCTACGATAGTCCTTTCAATGAAGAATGAGCAGGGTGAGAATATCAGCTCCTGTCCCCATCCCGAAGAAAAGATATGGCTTGAGGCAGATGTCTGTCCCGAAGTCGGAGACATAATAAGGAGAGTATCATGAGTGAAGTATTGAACATCGAGGAATTATTCGGAAGAAATGTGTTTACGATCGAGAAGATGCGTGTGCGTCTTCCCAGAGCCGTATATCACGAAGTGCGCAGAGTCATGGATGAAGGCGGTGAACTGTCGAAGACCAGCGCGGATATCGTGGCCAAGGCCATGAAAGACTGGGCCGTTGAAAACGGCGCAACCCACTATACACACTGGTTCCAGCCGCTTACCGGTATTACTGCGGAGAAGCATGATGCTTTTGTGACGCATCCGGATGATGAGGGAAGGATGCTCCTTGAGTTTTCGGGAAAAGAGCTGATAAAGGGTGAACCCGATGCTTCCTCATTTCCTTCGGGCGGACTGCGCGCTACCTTCGAGGCCAGAGGTTATACCGCCTGGGACATTACCTCACCTGCCTTTCTTAAGGATGATGCAACGGGGAAGATACTCTGCATACCTACTGCTTTCTGCTCCTATACCGGAGAGGCGCTGGACAAGAAGACTCCGCTTTTGCGTTCCGAGGAAGTTATCAGTGAGCAGGCTCTGCGTATAGTAAAACTCTTCGGTAACACAGCTGCGAAAAAAGTATACAGCTCCGTGGGCATAGAGCAGGAGTATTTTCTGATAGACCGTGAAAAATATTTAAAGAGAGCAGACCTGATCTTCTCGGGTCGTACGCTTTACGGAGCTATGCCGCCTAAAGGACAGGAACTTGAAGATCACTACTTCGGCGCCATAAGGGAACGCATCGGCGCATATATGAAGGATCTGAATATCGAACTGTGGAAGCTGGGCGTGACCGCGAAGACCCAGCATAATGAGGTGGCACCCGCACAGCACGAGCTGGCCCCCATATATGAAAACGGCAATGTGGCCGTTGATCACAATCAGCTGGTAATGGAGACGATGAAGAAAGTGGCGGGACGCCACGGTCTCATGTGCCTGCTGCACGAAAAGCCTTTTGCCGGAGTGAACGGTTCGGGCAAGCATGACAACTGGTCACTGGTGACTGACAACGGAATGAACCTGCTGGATCCGGGACTTACACCGAATGAAAACATTCAGTTCCTGCTGGTGCTTGCCTGCATCATAAAAGCCGTTGACGAACATGCGGATCTGCTCCGCCAGTCAGCAGCTGATGTAGGTAATGATCACAGACTGGGAGCGGATGAAGCGCCGCCCGCGATCATCTCGGTATTCTTAGGTGACCAATTGGAAGACGTGGTCAGGCAGCTGGTATCAACGGGTACAGCAAAGAAGGCAAAGAAGGGCGGCAAGCTGGAGACAGGTGTTTCCACGCTTCCCGAACTTGACAGGGATGCAACGGACAGGAACCGCACCTCACCCTTTGCATTTACCGGTAATAAATTTGAATTCAGAATGGTAGGTTCTTCCGATTCCGTGGCAGGACCCAATACCACACTCAATGCCATAGTTGCGGAGAGCTTCGCGGAAGCTGCCGACAGGCTTGAGAAAGCTGAAGACTTTGATATGGAAGTGCATGATATCATCAAGGAATTCCTGACGGATCACCAGAGGATCATCTTTAACGGTGACGGTTATTCCGAGGAATGGGTGAAGGAAGCCGAGAGGAGAGGGCTTCCGAATATCAGGTCCATGGTGGAGAGTGTCGAAGCGCTGCTTACGAAAAAGTCGGTGGCGATGTTTGAGAAGTTTAAGATATTTACCAGATCGGAACTCTCATCCAGAGCAGAGATACTCTATGAGACCTATTCCAAGTGCATTAATATAGAGGCAATGACCATGCTGGATATGGCAGGCAAGCAGATAATCCCTGCTGTCATGAAGTATACAGGCCGGCTCGGAGAAGGAGTAACTGCGCTGCTTAATGCGCGCGCTGATGCTTCGGTGCATACCGACATGCTGAACAGATGCACGGAGCAGCTCATAAAGATGAAGAAAGCTCAGGAAAAACTGAAGAAGGATCTGGAGAAAGCAAATAAAACAGCGGACGGCAAGAAGAAAGCCGTATACTACAGGGATGTGATCTGTGCCGATATGTCAGCCCTGAGGGCTCCCGCCGATCAGCTGGAGATGATGGTGGATAAGGAAATGTGGCCTTTCCCTACTTACGGCGACATACTGTTTGAGGTATAAGAGAGGATATATCTGTGGGAAAAAGATTATTACTGGACTGTACGCTCAGGGACGGCGGTTACGTCAACGACTGGGATTTCGGACATGATGATCTGATAAAGATCTATGAGAGACTGTGTCTGGCCGGCGTTGATATGATTGAAGTCGGTTTCCTGGATCAGCGCAGACCTTATGACAGAAACAGGAGCATACTTCCGGATACCGCTTCGGTAAGGACTACCTTCGGCATGGCTGAAGGCAGACCTCCCATGGTAGTCGGCATGATAGATTACGGCACCTGTCCCATAGAATGTGTGGAAGACTGCGAGGATTCTTTTCTTGACGGCATCAGGGTCATCTTCAAAAAACAGAAGATGCATGAAGCCATGGAATTCTGCGGACAGCTGAAAGAAAAGGGTTATAAGGTATTTTCACAGCTGGTGTCCATTACCGCTTATTCAGATGAAGATATTATGGAACTCATCGGGCTTGTAAACGAGGTAAAACCTTATGCGGTATCGATGGTTGATACCTACGGTTTGCTGGATCCCGCATGGCTCACACATTATTTTGAGATACTGGATGCTTGGGTTGATAAGGACATCGCAGTAGGATTCCATGCCCATAATAACTTCCAGCTGGCTTATGCAAATGCCATGACTTTTCTTAAAAAAGACAGGGAGAGGGACATACTCGTTGACGGTACCCTCTTCGGTATGGGAAAGAGCGCCGGCAACGCGCCGCTGGAGCTCCTTGCCATGTATATGAACGAGAATTATGAAAAATCCTATGACGTATCACAGATGCTGGAAGCTATAGAGGAGAACATCAGACCTTTCTATGCAAAGGCGCCCTGGGGATACAAGACCTTCTTCTATCTGAGCGCTTCCAACAAGTGTCATCCGAGTTATGTGGATTATTTTCAGAGAAAGGGAAATCTCTCGATAACCAAGCTGAACAGACTCCTTTCGATGATACAGCCCGAAGAAAAGAAGCTGCTCTATGACAAGGACCTGGCGGAAAGTCTTTACAGAAAATATGTGGATGAAGATCTGGATGATGAGGAGAGTCTTAAGAAGCTCAAAAAGATCTGCGAAGGAAAAGAAGTGCTGCTGATCGGCCCGGGTAAGAACATACAGCTGCAGGCTGATATGGTTGAGCGTTTCCTGAATGAGCATGACTGTGTCAGCATCTCCTTTAACTATATTCCGAAGAATATCAAACCTGACTACGTGTTCATAACCAAGGCAGGACGCTATCACGAACTGACAGGCATACTCCATGAGAATCCCGATATAGGCGTGATAGCGACTACGAACTTAGAGCCGCTCTCCAAGAACTTTGACATGAGCTTCGGCAGGGAACCCCTGCTTGAACAGAAGGAAGCCATTACCGACAATCCTTTCCTGATGATGTTAAAGATCTTAAGAAGGGCGGATATAAAGAAGGTGAACTGCGCCGGGCTGGACGGTTACTCGGATACAGAGGACAACTATGTGAATCCCGGAATGGAATATGATTTTGTAAAAGCCGAAGCTCAGCATCTGAACAGATATATAAGAAACGTGCTGGCAGATGATTATTCCGATATAGAGATAGAATTCATAACCTTCTCGCTCTATAACAAGATCGAAGATATCGACAGCGGAAGCTTTTAAATATAAGGGAAGAGAGACAGGATATGGAAATAAGAGTTGCGGATTATATAGCGGAGTTCCTTGCGGATCACGGCATGAAGGACTGCTTTATGGTGACCGGCGGCGGAGCCATGCATCTTGATGATGCAATAGGACATAATGAGAGGATACACTGTGTATTTGATCATCACGAGCAGGCCTGCGCTATAGCGGCAGAGGGCTATACCCGTATGACAGGAAAGCTTGCCGCAGTCTGCGTGACCAGCGGCCCCGGAGGCACTAATGCCATTACCGGAGTCATGGGCGGCTGGCTGGATTCGATCCCGATGTTTGTCTTATCGGGACAGGTGAAGCGGGAAACTACCATAGGCGCATATCCGGAGCTTAACTTAAGACAGCTGGGTGATCAGGAATTTGATATAGTCAGCTCGGTTAAGAACATGACAAAATATGCGGTGTCTGTCTATGTGCCGAGAGAGATCGCCTATCATCTGGAGAAGGCTTACTACCTTGCGCTTGAAGGCAGGAGGGGACCTGTGTGGTTGGATATACCTTTAGATGTGCAGGGCGCAAAGATAGATACCGACGAGCTGCTGCATTTCGATCCTAAGGCTGAGAGGCCCTGGGACGTTCCGGAGATAAAGGACAGTGTCATAGAGATGCTTACAGCGAAGCTGAAGGCTTCAAAGTCACCGCTGGTGCTGGCGGGCACAGGCATCAATCCCGGCGGGGCCAGGGAGAAGCTGCTTAAGTTTCTTGAAAAATATAAGATACCGGCAGTTACCGCATGGAATGCCAACGATACCGTGGCTTTTGACAATCCTTATTTTGCGGGCATGCCCGGGACCGTAGGAACCAGACCCGGAAACTTTGCGGTACAGAATGCCGACCTGCTCATAAGCCTCGGCTGCCGCATGAACATAAGGATGATAGGTTACAATCATTTTGATTTTGCAAAGAATGCCTTTAAGGCAGCAGTGGACATAGATGAGAGGGAACTGCACAAACCTACCTTAAGGCTTGATCTGCCGATACACGGTGATCTTAACGAGTTCCTTGATAAGATGCTGGCACAGGATTATGAACCCGCAAGTCAGCATGAAAAGTGGGTTTCATGGTGCAGGAGTCTGGTAGAAAAGTATCCTTCGGTAAGAGAGGGCATGCATGGGGACGGACTCATCAATCCCTATGTGTTCATTGATAAACTTTTCGGAGAATTAAAGTGCGATGACCGCATCATCTGCGGAAACGGCAGTGCCTGCGTCATCACTTTCCAGGCTGCGAAGATAAAGCAGGGACAGAGGATGTTCACCAACTCGGGCTGCGCAGCCATGGGCTACGGTTTTCCGGCAGCCCTGGGAGTTGCCGTATCGGATAATTCAAAGCGCACTGTCTGCATAGACGGAGAGGGCAGCTTTATGATGAACCTGCAGGAACTGGCAACCGTAGTGCAGAATAAGCTGAATCTTAAGATATTTATCATAAACAACAACGGCTATCTTTCCATCAGACAGACCCAGACCAATCTGTTCAAGCCGCCTCTTATAGGAGTGGATCACGAAAGCGGTGTGGGCTTCCCGGATTTTAAAAAGCTGGCGGATGCTTTCGGGCTGGAATACAGAAGACTGGACAGCGAGAAAGATGCGGAAGGCATCATAAGGGAAGTGCTGGAGGGCGAAGGTCCGGTCATCTGCGAAGCGGTGGTGGATCCCACCCAGAACTTCGAGCCCAAGTCTTCTTCAAAAGTATTGCCGGACGGACGCATAGTATCTCCTTCGCTTGATGACATGGCTCCGTTCCTGGATCGAAGCGAATACGAAGGAGTGAAGTATGTTTAAGAATGTTTTGTTTGACCTGGACGGTACCCTCCTTGATACCACCGAAGGCATACTGATCAGCATTAAATACACCATAGATAAACTGGGACTGAAAAAGCTCGATGAGGAGACCATAAAGACTTTTATCGGACCGCCGGTGCAGAATTCCTTTATGGACAAGTGCGGCACGAATGAAGAAGAAACGCTGGAAGCCACAAGGGTATTCAGGGATCATTACAGCAACGAGACTCTGTTCATGGCAAAGCCTTACGAAGGCATATACGAACTCTGTGAGAAGTTAAAGGAGCGGGGAACGAAGCTGGCCGTAGCCACTTATAAACGAGAAGACTATGCGCTGAAGCTGCTTAAGCATTTTGATTTTGACCGATACTGCGATCCGATGCACGGGGCCGACGCCAACAATATCCTGAGAAAAGACGACATAGTAAGAATGTGCATGGAGGAGATGGGCGCAAAGAAGGAAGATACGGTGCTCATCGGGGATACGGTGCATGATGCCCTGGGAGCCGAGAGAGCCGGTGTCGGATTCATAGCGGTGACTTACGGTTTCGGCTTTAAAAACGCAGAGGATGTAAAGGAATACAGGAACGCGGGAGTAGCCGAAAAAGCTTTGGATATACTGAATTTTTAGTTGAAAATAAAGTGTGCAGGTGATAAAATATTTAGGGATTCCACGAGAGGAGAACAGTTATGGATAATTTCATGGATAAGCTTGCTGAAAAGTATAACGCGACTGATATGATCAAGGCCAACTCACAGGCTGAGACGGCGCAGATGCAGAGTCTGCAGGAACAGGTGGAAAGCTATGAAACCGTGCTTCAGGAAATGCGTAAGCTGAATTACAAGAATTCAGAGCTTACCGAGAAAATGTATGCTCTCGTGGATGAGAGTCTTGAGAAGGTGCGCACGCTCCAGATAGAAGCAAAGGAAGGCGGCGCTACCCCCGAAGCTGCATCCATAGAGATGAGCGAAGCTGTGGGACGCGCAGTCAGCGAAGCTGTAGACAGCATGGACATCAGCGGTATCAAGGATCAGCTGTTCGAGATCAGGCAGTCCAATACCAACACCGAAGAGAGCTTAAGCGCAGTAGCTGCCGCAGTGGCGTCCATGCAGAGCGGTTCCTCCAATGTGACAAGGGATGAGATACTGGAGGCCATCAAGGAAACCGATGATTCCTTAAGGGATCAGATGAATGCAATAGCTACGGCTATACAGCAGCTGCCTAATTCCGTAGTCAGCGAGACAAGGGAGATATCTTCATCCACCGATATCAGTGAGCTTGAGGAAACCCTTAAGGCTGTACAGGACAGCGTAGGAAGCATGAGTGATAAGCTCGGCAGCATCGATGAGATGATACGCGAGCTTAAAGATAAAGAGCCTGCAGTGCAGACCGTGAATATGGCTGCGCCTGTGGAAGCGCCGGATATGAGCGGTATCGAGAACAATACCAAAGATATCCTTGATAAGATCGAAGAGCTCAGGCAGGCATCACAGATAGGAAGCATAAATGCGGAATCACTTTCCGCAATAGCGCAGTCCGGTACCAAGACCCAGGATCTGCTGACCGAGATAAAGGCTTCGCTTCAGGAACAGGCAGACAGGGCCATTCCCGAGCCTGCTCCGGCAGTAGAGTTTGACAATTCCGAGGTACTGAATGCGATAGAGGGCATTAAGGGAAGCATAGCAGAACTCAGTGAAGCACAGAGAGAAGCTGCGTCAAGCGCGCCTGCAGAGGCTCCCACGGATTACAGCCCCAACTTTGAAGAACTGAATCTTTCATTAAGGACACTCAGAAGCGCTACCGACGAGAACCGGAATGCCCTTAAGTCTGCGCTTGACAGCGCTTCTTACGGCATCAAGCAGGACAACAGGGAGATCGTAGGAGTACTCCAGCGTCTCAATTCCACCATCAGTACCAACTTCGATCCCATCCTTAAGGAAGAGGAAGAGAAGATCAAGACTGAGGAAGCTCATAAGTTCCTTGATGACCGCATGAAGCAGACCGAAGACTTCATGCACAAGGAGAGCGTAAAGGTATACCGCAATGTTCAGGCGGTATTGAATGAGAAGAGCGACAAGCAGACCGAGAGCCTTGAAGAAGCAATTAAAAAGATAGCTAACGGTGTAAGCGCCGTTAAGAAGATCGCTATAGTCAGCATGATACTCGGAATGGCAGATCTGGCAGTGCTCATACTGTACATCACGGGTGTCTTCCATTGATGGAGATCAGGGAGCGTACCTTAGCGGATAACCTTAAGCGTATACGCACCCGCAGGAATTTAAGTCTGGAAGCTGTGGCCGGCCTTACGGGGGTGAGCCGCAGCATGCTTGCGCAGATAGAGAGGGGGGAATCCAACCCCACCGTTTCCACCATTAACAAGATCACGGCAGGACTGAGGATAAGCTACGAGGAATTGCTGTGCCCGAAGAAGGACGAGCTGAGGATCATAGATCCGGAGTTTCTCGGAGAGTATTCTGAGAGGCCGGGGAAGTACCGCAGCTTGATGATCTTTCCTTATGAGGCCGGCCGGAACTTCGAGCAGATGAAGGTGGAGATATGGCCCGGGCAGGTATGCGGTAATCTGATGCCAGGGGAAGAGATGAACGAATATGTGAGCGTGATAAGCGGTGAGCTGGTCCTCAGAGTCGGGAGCGAAGAGTACAACCTGATCGAAGGCATGAGCGCAAGGATACCTGCAGGCAGCGAGCATGTATACTGTAACCGCACGGCAGCGCAGCTGATACTGATGATCATTTTTTCAAAAGAATAACTGATGAGATCCATATATTACGGAATAAGATGCGTTACTAAACTGAGAACAGCCCTTTTTGTTACCGGGCTGTTTTTCCTGTTGGTGCCGAATCTTCCCGAATATGAATTCCGCCTGCCGGAAAAAAGGAGCCTGATATATGCCGGAGGGGAGCTGATCGGCGCAACTACGGATACGGAGCGTGTCAAAAGCCTGCTGATGCAGGCGCGAAGAGAACTGTCGGCAGAAGAGGGCAGCTTCCTGATACCCGAGATAGTGCCGGAACTGAGACCTGACACGGAGGGTATCTCGGAGAAGAACAGCAGCGATGAAGAGATAAAGCAGGCATTCAGGCAGTATATGGCTGCCAACAGACTGCCCGCTGTGGAGCGCAGTTATACCGTAAAGGTCAATGACACCATAGTCAGCGTAAAGGATGCGGATACGGTCAAAAACATCCTTGATGATGCGCTGGCCGTTTATGATACCGAAAGAAAGTATGAGGTGCAGCTGGTAAAGGACACGGACAGGGAGCTGACGGTACTTAGGGCGGACATAAGGAAGAGCGGCGAAGAAAGCGATATCTCGGAAATAACGGAACCTGCGGGAGCGGCGCTTATCACCGAGGAGATAGGTGAGCCCGAAGAGAGCGAAATAAGCGGATTTGATTCATTTGATTACGGGCTGGAGGAAGTGGGTTTCTCCGAGTACATTGAAATAAGCGAAAGCTGCGTGGATGAGACGGAGCTGCTGGAAGCGGCTGCAGCAGCGGACCTGCTCACAGGCATGCAGGCCCAGCAGCAGATATACAAGGTTCAGAGCGGAGATACGCTGTCGGTGATCTCTTTAAATCTGCAGATGCCGCTGGACGAGATAATAGAACTCAATGATGAGCTTGAAAACGAGAACTCGATCATCAGACCGGGGCAGGAACTGTTGATCACCGTGCCTGAGCCGGCGCTGTCCGTACTCTGGACCGAGACCGCGCGCTGTGAGGAGATCTACGATCTGCCAATAGAATATGTTTACAATGATGAGTGGTACACCAATAAGAAGGTAACACTGAAAGAGCCTTCTGCCGGATATCGCGAGGCGGTGAACCGCATCACCAGGAAGAATGACGAGATAGTGGACACCGAAGTTTTATATGAAGAGGTGGGCATAGAAGCCGTGGCCAAGGTGGTGGAGATAGGCACCATAGCGCCGCCTACTTATATCAAGCCTCTTTCCGGCGGACGCATATCCTCAACCTTCGGACGTCGCAGCCAGCCCAAGAAGGGCGCAAGCACTTATCATAAAGGTGTTGATATAGCGGTGCCTACCGGGACCAGTGTATGGGCTTCCTCGGGCGGAACCGTGACCAGAGCCGGCTGGGCCGGAGGCTACGGAAACGTGGTCTGCATACAGCACGCCGACGGCAAGGAGACCAGATACGGTCACTTAAGCAAGATTTATGTAAAGGCCGGCCAGCAGGTGCGCCAGGGCCAGGTCATAGCGGCCAGCGGCTCGACGGGAGTAAGCACAGGACCTCATCTGCACTTTGAGATAAGGATAGGCGGCGAGGCAGTGAACCCTATGAATTATGTAAACTTCTAATTTAATTTTGACAATTAACCGCGGATATTATATAATAACGGACTGTGGGTGCGTGAAAAGCGACCACTTGATTACGGAGTGACTATGGACAGGTATGCTATACAGGGGGGAGAACCCCTGGTTGGAGAAGTACAGATCGGCGGAGCAAAGAATGCTTCACTTGCCATACTAGCAGCAGCCGTGATGACTGATTCAAAAGTTAATATAGAGAATGTACCGGATGTGACTGACGTCAATGTGCTCTTGAAAGCTATGGAGCGTATAGGAGTTAAGGTGGAACGTCCGGATCGTCATACGGTAGTAATGGACTCTTCGAATATACAGAGCTGTGTTATCGATGACGAATATATCAAGCGTATACGTGCATCTTATTATCTGGTGGGAGCATTGCTTGGCAAGACCAAACAGGCGGAAGTGCCCCTTCCCGGCGGATGCAATATAGGCGTAAGAGCCATTGACCAGCATATCAAGGGATTCAAGGCTCTCGGCGCAAAAGTACGCATACAGCACGGCTGCATCATCGCGGACGCAGCCGAACTCCGCGGTAATCATGTATTCTTTGATAAGGTATCGGTAGGAGCGACCATCAATATAATGATGGCTGCCTGCATGGCTGTGGGCAAGACTATCATAGAGAATGCGGCTAAGGAACCCCATGTGGTTGATCTTGCCAACTTCCTTAACAGCATGGGAGCCAACATAAAGGGCGCAGGTACCGATGTGATCCGTATAAAAGGCGTGGAGAAACTCCACGGTACTACTTATGCGGTGATCCCCGACCAGATAGAAGCGGGAACTTTCATGCTGGCCAGTGCAGCCACTCACGGCGATGTGCTGGTACGCGGTGTTATCCCCAAGCATCTTGAGAGCATCACAGCCAAGCTTTGCGAGATAGGCTGTCATGTGACCGAATATGACGATGCGGTAAGGGTATCCGCTCCGGAGCCTCTTACATCAACTCAGGTAAAGACCCTGCCTTATCCCGGTTTCCCTACGGACATGCAGCCGCAGATCACGGTGGCATTGGGACTGGCACAGGGAACCAGTATAGTGACGGAAGGTATCTTCGAAAACCGTTTCAAATATGTGGAAGAACTGATACGCATGGGAGCTTCCATTAAAGTGGAAGGCAACATGGCTGTCATCACGGGTGTACAGAAGTACACGGGCGCAAGCATTTCGGCTCCCGACCTGCGAGCAGGCGCGGCGCTGGTAATAGCGGCGCTGGCGGCAGAGGGCGAGACCATCATTGAAGATACCAGCTTTATCGAGCGCGGATATGAAGCCTTTGAAGTAAAGCTGCGTGAGCTCGGAGCAAAGATAGAGCGCATTTCATCTGACAGAGACCTGACTAAATTCCACTTAAGATTCGCATAATGTTTTTATTCTGATACATTTTTCTTGCAATAAGTATTTTTTTATTTTATAATTTTACCCATGAAACATGTATATATAGAGGTGCTTAAGCCCGATATGATAGTCGCCAGCGACATCATTTCCGACAATAAGCTCATCTACCCCAAAGGATATAAACTCACTTCACGCGCCATAGAGCGTCTTTCTACCTATGGTGTTAAATCCATACGTATAGAAGATCCGGGATATGATATAGAGGAGATCGTTGACGATGCTCCTCCCAAAGCTGCTTCCGACAGCGAACCTTCGCATTTTGAGAAGATAAAGGACAGTGAGGAATATAAGCAGTTCCGTGAAGGCTTCATCGAGACCGTCGGAGGTCTTAAGAAAAATCTCAACGACATAGTAGAGAAGAACAAACCCATCGATGTGGATGACATGATCGGAGATACCCTGCGTATCTTAAGTTCGCAGTCAAGCACTTACAGCGTATTTGATATGCTGCATAACATGCGCGACTTTGATGACCTGACCTACACCCATTCGATGAACGTGGCTATGATATGCAATGTCTTCACACACTGGCTGGGCTTCAAGCCGGAGCAGATCGAGCTGGCTACTGCCTGCGGAATGCTCCATGATATAGGAAAGCTGAAGATAGATGATGCGATCATCAAGAAGCCCGATAAGCTTACCGATGAAGAATTCCTGCTGATCAAGGCTCATCCTCTTGAGGGCTATAAGATACTGCAGCCCCAGAAGATCAGCGATCACATAAAGCTGTCCGCACTGGAGCATCATGAGAAGTGCGACGGTACGGGCTATCCGATGCATTTGGTATCCCAGAAGATAGACGGATATGCCAAGATAGTTGCCATTGCAGATGTTTACGATGCTATGACAGCCGACAGATGTTACAGAGAGGGACTTTGTCCCTTCAAGGTGATCGAGATATTTGAGCAGGAAGGTCTGCACAAATACGAGATCAGCTATGTTATGAGATTTCTTGAGTGTGTGGTCAACACATATATCGACAGCCGTGTTCAGCTGACTGACGGATCCATAGGAACGGTCAAGTGGATCAACAAGCAGCAGCTCTCCAAACCCATGCTCCAGATGAGCGACGGCTCTTTCATTGAGCTCGCCAAGACCCCCGGACTTAAGATAGAGAAGATCCTGTAATTTCTACTTGACAGCGATAAGCTCATGGGGTATTCTTGTAGGCGTGACAATCAGATATCGGAAGTTCTCTTATTCAGAGTGGTGGAGGTACATAGGACCTGTGAAGCCACGGCAACCCCTTGAAAAGGAAGGTGCCAACCTGAGCGATATTATCGAACAATAAGAGGATCTGCTTATGGGATCCGCTTATTATAGCGGATTTTTTTATGACAGAAAGGCTTATGGAGAGCTTCCTCAATAAAACGGAGGAATTAAAAAATGGAAGAAAAGATCTTATTTACTTCGGAGTCGGTGACTGAAGGACATCCCGACAAGATCTGCGACAACATCTCGGATGCGGTGCTGGATGCGCTGATGGCACAGGATCCTATGAGCCGTGTTGCCTGCGAGACAGCGATCACTACGGGTCTGGTGTTGGTAATGGGCGAGATCACCACTAAAGCGCAGATCGATGTGCAGAAGATCGTGCGCGATACGATCCGCGAGATCGGTTACGATCATTCAGACAAGGGCTTTGACTGTGATACCTGCGGTGTTATCGTAGCGCTGGACAAGCAGAGCGCCGATATCGCAATGGGCGTTGACAAGGCTCTGGAAGCAAAGGAAAACAAGATGAGCGACGCTGAGATCGAGGCTATAGGCGCCGGCGATCAGGGTATGATGTTCGGTTTTGCAACCAACGAGACCGAAGAGTACATGCCTTATCCCATTTCACTTGCGCACAAGCTGACAAGACAGCTTACAAAGGTACGTAAGGACGGAACCCTTTCTTATTTAAGACCGGACGGAAAGAGCCAGGTCAGTGTTGAGTATGATGAGAACGGTAAGGCAAAGAGGCTGGAAGCAGTGGTACTTTCCACCCAGCATGCGGCTGATGTAAGTCAGGAGCAGATCCATGAAGATATAAAGAAATATGTGCTGGATCCGGTGCTTCCCGCTGACATGGTGGATGCGGATACCAAGATCTTCATCAATCCCACAGGCCGTTTCGTTATAGGCGGACCCAACGGTGATTCCGGACTTACCGGAAGGAAGATAATAGTTGACACCTACGGCGGATATGCTCGTCACGGCGGCGGAGCTTTCTCCGGCAAGGACTGCACCAAGGTGGACCGTTCCGCAGCTTATGCTGCAAGATATGTGGCAAAGAATATCGTGGCAGCAGGTCTTGCAGACAAGTGTGAGATACAGCTTTCCTATGCCATAGGTGTGGCACAGCCCACTTCACTGCGCGTGGATACCTTCGGAACAGGCAAGCTTCCCGAGACAAAGATACTTGAGATCGTAAGAGAGAACTTTGATCTGCGTCCCGCAGGAATAATCAAGATGCTCGATCTGAGAAGACCTATCTACAAACCTACCGCTGCTTACGGACATTTCGGACGCACGGATGTGGATCTTCCCTGGGAGAATACCGACAAGGCAGAAGTTCTGAAAAAATATCTGTAAAAAACTTAATTACTAAAAAGAGGCGCTCAGGCGCCTTTTTTTGCTTGTTTTTACAAGATATAGTGCTTTGTGCTTTTAAAATCCACTGCGTTGTGATATAATTTTTGCCAAATGGACTTCTAAAAGATTGACCGGAGGAAACAAGCAGGAGGCAGACCTTATTCTGCCCAAAAGGAGGACAAATGAGAAAACGAATGTTAGCAATGCTGATGTGTATCGTCATGCTGGTGAGCATGCTGCCCCAGGGCACTGTCCTTGCCGAGCCTGATGACAGGAACAATACCAGCGTATCGGGCAACACATCCGGCAACAACAGCCAGAGTCAGAACGAGAGTCAGAGCCAGAATCAGAGTCAGGATCAGAATCAGAATCAGTCGGAGGAGACCGAGACTACGGTGACCAGCGATACGGATACCAGCGTATCCGGAGACAGTGTATCCGAGGACAGCATTTCGGATAACAGCATCTCCGAGAATGAGGTGGATGAGAGGACCGAGGACATTCAGTCTTCCGGAGACCTGTGCTTTGTTGCTTTCTATGTGGACAACAAGAGAGTAGGAGATGTTATATATACGAAGAAAAGCAATTCCATTTCCTACAATGTGATACCGAACGATCCCGAAGGCAACTTCATAGGCTGGTATGAGTTCGGCGTAGAGAAAGACAAAGACGAGAATGTCACAGTAAAAGAAACCAACAGGAAGTGGGACAAGACCATTCCGATCACGGGCAATTTAAGGCTTGAGGCCAAGTTCTCGAACCTGCAGATCGACAACTCTGCGGCAATGAACCCCATAGTAATGCTTGATACACTTCCGGATAATTACGATCTGTGGCTGGTAAAGAAACAGAGAGTATCATCCAACGAGATACTTACGACCACTGACAAGACTGTAATGAAGCGCTTAAGCACCAAGAAATTCGCCCAGGCTAAATCCATGGGCAAGTGCAAACTTAATGTGGCCGGCAAGACAGTCAACGTGACGGTTACCAAGCCCAAGCTTGAAAAGAAGCAGGCCAAGATGTACGTCGGTGAAGTGCTTGAAAAGGCGGATTGGGAGTATGAACCCGATGCGGCGCATTATTCCAAGATATTCTGGAAGAGCAGCAATATCAATATCGCCAGGGTAAATGACGGTAAGATATATGCGGTAGGCAAGGGAACAGCGACCATCTATGCATATATAGGCGGACAGAAGTATTCTACCAAAGTGACCGTTAAGGACAGGGCAGTAGAGAATATGGTACTTCCTTATAATATCAATATCAAAAAGTCCAAGACCATCAAGATCATGGGCGTAAAGGCAAGCAAGGCTACCTGGACCATAGAGCCCGGCAAGGAAGGAATAGTTACCGTCAGCAAAAAGGGTAAGATAAAAGCCGGCGCAACTACAGGAACGGCACTGCTTACATGCGAATACGAGGGCAGCAAGTACTACAGGATGATATATGTAGAGAATCCGAGACCTATGACGGATGACAAGCTTACATATAACAGCAGCAAGAAGAAATACCGCCTGTTCCTTAATAAGGGCGAAGGCTATGTCATCAAGGTAGACAAGAATGATGTGGCACAGAACATTCTCTGGACCAGTAATGCTACGGCGAAGGTCTATGTGGATGAGACCGGACTGGTAGTGGCGAGAAAGGACAACTGTACAGCTATCCTGTCTACCAAAGTAAACGGCAAGACAGTTAAGATCTATGTGACGGTAGCGGGAGAGAAGAAACCGGAGAAGGAAAAACCTGCGGTATGCTTTGACTTAAGGGAAGCAGATCCTCCCGTTATACCCGATGACGGAATAGACGATACCGGCGCCATCAATGCAGCTATCCAGAACATGAAGGGCGAGCTGGCAGAGAAATATGATAATACTATCTATCTCGGACCCGGTACCTATAATATTGCGATAGGCAAGAGCGGAAATCCGCAGTACAAGAACTGCGCGATCCACTTCGATTATGATAACAGCAACATCACTTTTGTGATGAGCCCGAATGCAAAGCTGGTGGTAGCAGGGAACGGAAAAGATGACTATTCGGTATTCAAGTTCTCGGGCAATCAGGACGGCAGCAAGAAGTATGCCGAGAATATAAAGATAAGCGGCGGACAGCTGTGCGGAGAGAGAGGAAAGCACAAAGGTCCTGATTCGGATCAGGGCGGACACGGTATAGTCCTCGGTTCCTATTGCCGCTATATCACTATAGAAGATATGGTGATAAAGGATAACAACGGAGATGGTATATATGTAGGCGGAAGTGTAGGAAAGACAAAGAATATCACTATAAAAGACTGCGAGATCAAGAACAACCGCCGAAGCAATATCTCTTTGGTATGGGGCGACGACATCACTATTGAAGGCTGTGATATTTCGGAAGCTAACGGACATCCGCCTATGGCAGGCATCAATATAGAGCCGAATATCAGGAACGGCGCATATAATACCGATGTTCAGAATGTGACAGTTAAAGATTGTACCGTAAAGGCAGGACAGCCGCATCTTACGCAGGCAAATCCCTGGAGTTATTACTTCGCATTCCTGGTACTCGATCTGGATGCAACATCATACAAGGGCAGCAATACGGCCAGCGGCATTACCGTAGAGAATTGCAACTTTGAAGGTGATTTCTACAACGGCTCCGGAACAGGAATGAGGGTTAAGAACTGTAAGATCAACGGAGACTACTATGACAAGAGAGGGGCTTCGTTGGAGAATACTGAGATCACCGGTAAGAAGACTATCAGATAAGGAAACGCTATGGCATTTGCACATCTGCACGTACATACTGAATACAGTCTCCTTGACGGTTCCAACAAGATAAAGGAATACGTAAAGAGGGTAAAGGAGCTGGGCATGGATGCCGCAGCCATCACTGACCACGGCGTCATGTATGGTGTCATAGATTTCTACGAAGAAGCTATAGCAGCGGGTATCAAACCCGTATTGGGCTGTGAGGTGTATGTTGCACCTCACTCCCGTTTTGATAAGGAGATGACCGGGGGTGATGAGAGGTACAACCATCTGATACTCCTGGCCGAGAACAACAAAGGTTATTCCAATTTAATAAAAATAGTTTCTGCAGGTTTCACCGAGGGTTTCTATTACAGGCCCAGGGTGGACAAGGAAGTACTTGAAAAATACCACGAAGGCATCATCTGCTGTTCAGCCTGTCTCGCGGGTTCCATACCCAGACTCATACTTAAGGGCATGACAGAGGAGGCAAAGCAGGAGGCATTATGGTTTAAGAAAGTCTTCGGGGAGGACAATTATTTTCTGGAACTGCAGGATCATGGTATTCCTGATCAGCGCCGTGTCAACATGGCGCTGCTTTCTATGTCCAAGGAACTGGACATTCCTTTGATAGCTACCAATGACGTACATTATACTTATGCTTCCGATGCGGATTCACATGACGTGCTGCTCTGCATACAGACAGGCAAGAAGCTGACGGACGAAGACCGCATGCGCTATGAAGGCGGCCAGTTCTATGTGAAGAGTGAAGAAGAGATGCGCGCGCTCTTTCCCTATGCGGCGGAAGCGCTTGATAATACCGAAAAGATTGCACAGCGCTGCAATGTGACGATCACTTTCGGCGAGACCAAACTGCCTCATTTCGAAGTGCCGGAGGGCTATGATTCCTGGACTTATCTGAACCATCTCTGCGAAGAGGGTTTAAAAGAAAGATATGAGGGCAGGGAGGATCTGCCTGAACTTGAAAAACGTCTTGAATACGAGCTCGGTGTCATACGCACCATGGGCTTCGTTGATTACTTCCTGATAGTCTGGGACTTCATCAATTATGCAAAGATGAACGGCATACCGGTAGGACCGGGCCGAGGCTCAGCGGCGGGAAGCATAGTTTCCTATTGCTTAAAGATCACGGATATCGATCCCATCAGGTATCAGCTGCTGTTCGAACGTTTCCTTAATCCCGAGCGTGTGTCGATGCCCGATATCGACGTTGACTTCGGACCTCAGCGAAGGGGCGAAGTCATAGAGTACGTGAGCCGTAAGTATGGTCAGGATAAAGTCGTACAGATAGTGACTTTCGGAACCATGCTTGCCAAAGGCGTGATACGTGACGTGGGCAGGGCCATGGATGTGCCTTATGCCAAATGCGATATGCTGGCCAAGATGGTGCCTTCGGTACTGGGTATTACTTTAAAGGATGCCCTAAATATGAATCCGGAGCTGAAGGAACAGTACGAGAGCGATGAAGAAAGCAGGACCCTGCTGGATATGAGCATGCGTCTCGAGGGATTGCCGAGGCATCCGTCCATGCATGCTGCGGGCGTTGTGATCTGTCCCGAAGCTGCGGATGAATTCGTGCCCTTGTCCAGAAGCGGCGCGGAAGACCCGGTGGTTACGCAGTTTACGATGACCACACTTGAGCGTCTGGGTCTGCTGAAAATGGATTTCCTCGGACTAAGGAACCTGGAAGTGATACAGAACGCCGTGGAGCTGGTGAAGGAGAACCGGGGCATCAGTCTGGATATGGCGGCCATTCCCTATGATGATAAAAAGATATATTCATATATAAGCACCGGAAAATGCGAGGGCATATTCCAGCTGGAGAGCAGCGGGATGAAGAGTTTCATGAAGGAACTGAAGCCGGGCAATCTTGAAGATGTCATAGCAGGCATTTCCCTTTATCGTCCGGGACCCATGGATATCATACCCAGATACATAGACAGCAAGGAACATCCGGAGCATGTGAGTTACGTGTGTCCGCAGCTGGAGCCGATACTGAAGCCAACCTACGGCTGTATAGTTTATCAGGAACAGGTAATGCAGATAGTGCGTGATCTGGCGGGTTATACTCTGGGGCGTTCCGATAATGTGCGCCGTGCCATGAGCAAAAAGAAGCAGAGCGTGATGGAATATGAGCGCGGCATTTTTGTGGACGGCAATGACAGTGAGATAGAGAAGGCAAAGGCTGAGGGACTGCCGGAAGAGAAGTGGCCGAAGTATGTGCCCGGCTGTGTGAAGAACGGCATAAGCAGGGAGAATGCGGAAGCGGTCTTTGATATGATGATCGACTTTGCAAAGTACGGCTTCAACAAATCCCATGCGGCCTGCTATGCTGTGGTGGCATACCAGACTGCATATCTGAAATGTTATTATCCGGTGGAATACATGGCGGCGCTGATGACTTCGGTCATTGATAATGCCGGCAAGGTGGCAGAGTACAACGTGATCGCCAGACAGATGGGAGTGAAACTCCTGCCCCCCGATATCAACAGCGGCAACGTGAGCTTCACCGAGCGTGACGGTTCCATAGTCTATGCGCTTACGGCGATACACGGCGTCGGCGCCAATGTGATAAGCGGCATAGTCGAAGACAGACAGGAACACGGCGAATATAAGAGCATGATGGATTTTGCCCAGAGGAATGCAGGACGGGGCGTGAACCGCAAGGCTCTGGAAAATATGATAAAAGCAGGGGCTTTTGACTGCTTCGGCCTGACGAGAAAACAGCTGATGGTCATGGCTCAGCCTGTAATGGATGCGGTTGCGGGCAGCAGAAAGAATGCGATGGACGGACAGCTGAGTCTCTTTGACCTGGCGGGAGATGAAGAGAAGAAGGCTTTTGATCTGACACCGCCGCCCGGGATAGGCGAATATCCTAAGGAGATGCGGCTTGCATTTGAGAAAGAGATGCTGGGAGTCTATGTCAGCGGTCATCCGCTGGATGAGTACACAGCGCTCTGGGATAAGGTGATCGATCATAAGACGAGTGATCTGAAACTGCCCGAGGACGGCAGCGAAGAAGATATAAAGGTTGAGGACAACCAGAACATAAGGCTTGGGGGCATGCTCACCGAAGTAAAAGAGCATTACACCAAGAAAGGCGATGTGATGGCCTTTGTCACCATCGAGGACCTGCTGGGTCAGGCGGAAGTGATAGTCTTCCCGAAGACCTTTACCAAATACCGCAGATTCCTTAACGAAGATGAGAAGGTGATGATCTGCGGCCATGTGAGCCTGGAAGAAGAAAAGGACGGCAAGCTGATAGCGGACAGTGTTGTTCCTTTCTCGGATATACCAAGGACACTGTGGATACAGTTTAAGTCAGCAGCGCAGAGGGAAGAACTGCTTCCGAAGATAGAACCGCTGCTTGCATCTTCCGACGGAGTTGATACGGTGAAATATTATGATGCGGACACGAAGCGCATCGAAGAACTTCCGGCCAACAGAGCCGTAGATGCCGGTGAAGAGTTGACGGAGAGACTGAAAGCCATGGTAGGCGCTGAAAACATACGGATCACTTATAAATACCATTGAAATATTTTTAAGTTTAGCATACAATATTTTCAGTTTGTATACGGAGGAAACTTCAGATGGCTGATAAACAGATAAAAACCATAGGTGTGCTGACCAGCGGCGGTGATTCGCCGGGAATGAACGCGGCTATACGCGCGGTAGTCAGGAAGGCGCTGGCCAACGGCCTTAACGTAAAGGGTATACAGCGCGGCTATTCGGGACTGCTCGGAGAAGAGATCGTTGACATGAACCGTCACAGCGTGTCGGAGATCATAGGTCTTGGCGGTACCATACTCGGAACTGCGAGATGCGCGGAGTTCAAGACTGACGAAGGCGTGAAGAAAGCCGGTGAGATATGCAGGAAGCACGGCATCGACGGCATAGTCGTGATCGGCGGCGACGGTTCCTACAGAGGAGCTCAGAAGCTTTCCCACGAAGGCATCAATACCATAGGCCTGCCGGGGACCATAGACCTGGATATAGCCTGCACCGATTACACCATCGGTTTTGATACGGCGGTCAATACCGCAATGGAAGCCATCGATAAGGTGCGCGATACTTCATCCTCCCATGAGAGATGCTCTATAATAGAAGTAATGGGAAGAGGCGCAGGTTACATAGCGCTCTGGTGCGGTGTGGCCAACGGCGCGGAAGATATACTGCTTCCGGAAAAATATGACTATAACGAGCAGCGCATCATCAACCATATAATCGAGAACCGTAAGCAGGGCAAGAAGCATCACATCATCATCAATGCCGAGGGCATAGGTCATTCGACCTCCATGGCAAGACGTATAGAGGCGGCTACGGGCATGGAGACCAGGGCGACGATTTTAGGTTACATGCAGCGCGGCGGTTCGCCTACCTGTAAGGACCGTTATTATGCGTCCATCATGGGAGCCATGGCTGCAGACCTTCTCAGTGAAGGGAAGAGCAATCGTGTCATCGCGCAGAAGAACGGCAAGTTTGTTGATTTTGACATAGATGAAGCCCTGGCTATGCAGAAGAGCATACCCGAGTATGAATATGAGGTGAGCAAGATCCTGTGATCACTTCTTCTTCAAATGAAAAGATCAAACATATCGCGGCTCTGAATAAGAAGGCGGCGCTCCGCAGGGAAGAAGAGGTATTTCTTGCCGAGGGTGTCCGTCTCTTTGAAGAGATACCCGCAGAGATGATAAAGGAAGCGTACCTGACCAAAGCAGCTGCGGGAACGCTTAAGGAAAGAGGGCATTTCGATATCGATGCCCTTTTTGATACGGGCAGGGCAGAGTATGTCTCGGAGGAAGTCTTCGCGAAAATGAGTGATGTGGTGACTCCCCAGGGAGCGCTGGCTGTGGTCAGGCGTTTTCATTATAAAAGAGAAGAACTGATCGCGGGCAACAGGGCGCCGCTCATAATGATAGCCGTGGACATACAGGATCCGGGAAATCTCGGCACCATACTCAGGACCGCCGAGGCAGCAGGAGTCAGCGGAGTGGCTCTCATCGGAGACTGTGCGGACATATACGGACCCAAGGTGGTGCGTTCCACCATGGGAGCGATCTTCCGGCTTCCTTTTGTACAGGAGGAAGAGATAGAAGGACTCTGCGGCTTCTTAAGAGACAAAGGAGTAAGGATCTACGCGGCGGCGCTGGATCAGGCAGAGAACTTTGCGGACAGAGATTACAGAGCCGGTACGGCTTTCATGGTAGGCAATGAGGGCCGGGGGCTTAAAGAGGAACATATAAAGGCTGCGGACGGTGGCGTGTTCATACCCATGGCGGGCAAGACCGAGTCGCTGAACGCATCGATAAGCGCAGCGCTGCTCATGTATGAGGCAGCGAGGCAGAGAGGATACGGGAAATGAAAATAGGATTTATCGGAATGGGCAATATGGCGGGAGCCATGATAGGCGGACTGGTAAAGAACGGACTGGTAGCGCCTCAGGACATCTTCGGCGCAGATGTGAGCGAAGCGCTGGTAAAGTCCAGGGCTGAGGAATTCGGCATCCGCACTACAGGCGACAATAAAGAGGTGGTAAAGGAAGCGGATTATCTGGTGCTGGCGGTGAAGCCCCAGTATGCCAAAGAGGTGATCGACGGCTTCAAGGCTGAGCTTAAGGAAGAGACCGTGGTCATCTCGATCATGGCGGGCAAGAGCCTTCAGTGGCTGGAAGAGGCTATCGGCCGCAGGCAGAAGCTGGTGCGCTGCATGCCGAACACTGCAGCGCTTGTCGGTGAAGCCATCACCGCAGCTACGCCCAATGAACTTGTCAGTGATGAAGAAAAAGAGAATGCGCTTAAGATCATCAGATCCTTCGGCCGTGCCTCGGTGGTACCCGAGAAGCTGATGGATGCGGTAGTCGGTGTCAGCGGTTCGGCTCCGGCTTACGTGTTCATGTTTATAGAAGCAATGGCTGATGCGGCTGTGGAGGGCGGAATGCCCAGAGCTCAGGCTTATGAGTTTGCAGCCCAGGCAGTTTACGGAAGTGCAAAACTTATGCTGGAGACCGGCAAGCATCCCGGGGAGCTCAAGGACATGGTATGCTCACCTGCAGGTACCACCATCGCAGCCGTGAGAGTACTGGAAGAAAAGGGTTTCAGAGGGGCAGTTATAAACGCTGTGGAAGCAGCGATTAAACGTTCGAGCGAGCTGTAAATGCTGAAAATTCAGCGGTTTACCATAAAAAAAGTGGATAAATCGTTGAAAAATTGTTGATAAAAGGGCTTGAAAAACACATAGGGCTGTGCTATCATCCCCATAAAGCAAAGGCGTAACAATTTTGTAACAAACTTAATAACTTCGTAAAAAGAAGAAACAAAGTTGTAATCAAAAGAAACATAATTGTAACGAAGAGCTTCAGGGGTTAGAACAGTTCTTATGAAAAGAAGGATAGTTTTATCGACAATATCATTGATAGCAGTACTTGCAGGCGCTCCCGACGGAGAGGCTGCTTTTGAAGTACTTCCCGCAGAAGAGGATGCTGTTGTCGAGAGCGTTATCCTTGATGATATGGATATGACTGCCGGCGCGGCTGAAGTGACAGAGTGCAACATCGAGCCTTCCGAGGAAGAGGTACAGAGGATACTCGATGAGGCGGCTGCAGCAGCAGAGGCAGCAAGGCTTGCAGAGGAAGAGGCGAATAGGATCGCCGAAGAGGAAGCAGCCAATGCATGGAAGAAGCCCGGCGCTCTGGTAATGACTGATGTACAGACAGCCGTTAACGTAAGAGCAGAGGCAGACGAGAATTCAGACAAGGTGGGTAAGCTTTATAAGGATTGCGGCGGCTCACTTATAGAATATACAGAAGACTGGACCAAGATATCTTCGGGTGATGTGACAGGCTGGGTAAGCAATGATTATCTGGTTTTCGGTGACGAGGCTGTTGCAATGTCGGAAGAAGTAGGCTCACTGAAGGCCACAGTCAATGCGGAAGGCCTCAGGGTCCGCAAGGAAGCTTCAACGGAGTCCGGTATACTCGGTCAGGTTGAGAAGGGTGATACCTTCGAAGTAGTATCCGAGGAAGAGGGCTGGGTAGTCGTTGATTACGAAGGCGATAACGGATATATCAGCGCAGAGTATGTGACCACGGCATTTTCAGTGGATCACGGCGAGACCATGGAAGCCATAAAGGCCAGGGAAGAAGCAGAGAAGAAGGCCAAGGCCGAGACGGCACGCAAGGCTCAGCAGGCCAAGATGGAGAAGAATTACGGAGTATACGGCGCGGCAGCTAGCGACCTGTATCTCCTTGGCGCGATAATACAGTGCGAAGCAGGCAACCAGAGTTATGAAGGTAAGGTTGCAGTCGGCGCGGTAGTCATGAACCGTGTACGCAGCGCTGCTTATCCTAATAATGTGCATGATGTCATATATGCTTCGGGACAGTTCGGACCTGCAGGCAGCGGACTGCTGGCAAGAAGGCTTGCATCAGGTGTCAGCGACAGTTGTCTGGCAGCAGCGCAGGAAGCATTAAACGGCAGATCCAATGTAGGCGGTGCCACACACTTCAAGCGCGTAGGCGCGCATGAGGGCTACATCATCGGCGGACACGTGTTCTGGTAAGATTAACGGAGGGGTGAACCCCTCATCAGTCAGCCTGGCGGCTGACAGCTTCTCCCCAAGGGGAGAAGCCTTTTTTTATTCTCTCATGATTTGCAAACACAGGTGAATTAGTGTATAATAACTCTGATTTTGTTTTAAATACAGATCAGGAGGAGGTGTACGAAATGGGTGGTGTTACGATGCCCGTGATATGGGTGATAGTATTTGTGGTACTGATGATCTTTGAGCTGATCTCCATGGGGCTGACTACGATCTGGTTTGCAGGAGGCGCGGTGGTAGCGTTGATACTGTCTGCGTTTGACGTACCTATAGCCGTACAGGTCATAGTCTTTCTGGCGGTGTCTACGCTGCTTCTGTATTTCACGAGACCCATTGCGCAGAAATACTTCAACAGGAACCGTACCAATACCAACGTGGAGAGCGTGCCCGGACAGATAGGCATAGTGACTGTTGATATCGACAACATAGCTGCTACCGGAACAGTGGCTCTTAACGGTATGGAATGGACAGCAAGATCTTCGGAGACCGAAGGAAAGATAGCTAAAGGTACCAAAGTCCGTGTACTTGAAGTACAGGGAGTAAAGCTCATTGTTGAGCCCGAATAAAGAGGAGGATTAAAAAATGGACGGAGCGATAATTGCGGTAATCATTGTCATTATTTTTGCAGCAATAGTTTTTGCATCATGTATCAAGATCGTGCCTCAGGCATATGCCTATGTGCTTGAACGTCTCGGCGCTTATGAGACCACCTGGGGTGTAGGCATGCATCTCAAATGGCCCGTGATCGATAAGATAGCGCGCCAGGTACCCTTAAAGGAGCAGGTGGTGGACTTCCCGCCCCAGCCCGTTATCACCAAGGATAACGTTACCATGAGAATAGATACCATCGTATTTTTCCAGATCACCGATCCCAAGCTTTACTGCTACGGTGTGGAGAATCCGCTGATGGCTATCGAGAACCTGACAGCTACCACCCTGCGTAACATCATCGGTGAGCTGGAGTTCGACCAGACCCTGACCAGCCGTGAAGTCATCAACACCAAGATGCGTTCTTCACTGGATGTGGCAACTGATCCATGGGGTATCAAGGTTAACCGTGTGGAGCTCAAGAACATCATAGCACCTGCTGAGATACAGGATGCCATGGAGAAGCAGATGAAAGCAGAGCGTGAGAGACGTGAGTCCGTCACACGTGCGGAAGGTGAGAAGAGATCATCGATCCTCGTGGCAGAAGGCCGCAAGGAATCAGCAATACTTAATGCACAGGCTGAGAAGGAATCAGCGATCCTGCGTGCAGAGGCTCAGAAGGAAGCAATGCTCAGACAGGCAGAAGGTCAGGCAGAGGCTATACTTAAGGTGCAGCAGGCTACTGCAGAAGGTTTGAGGATGCTGAAGGAAGCAGGCGCGGACGAATCCGTGCTTCATCTCAAATCACTTGAGACCATGGAGCGCATGGCCAACGGTCAGGCTACCAAGATCATCATCCCTTCGGAACTGCAGGGCATAGCAAGTCTTGCTACCACATTTAAGGAAGTAGTAAAGAACGACTAAAGAGGAAAAGACATGAACTTAAGAGGAAGAGATTTTCTTACATTAAAAGATTTCACGCCGGAGGAGATAGCTTATCTCGTGGATCTGGCAGCAGATTATAAGAGAAAGAAGAAGGCCAATATCCCCGTGGATTCACTCAGGGGCAAGAATATCGCGCTGATCTTCGAGAAGACCAGCACACGTACACGCTGCTCTTTTGAAGTGGCTGCGAGAGATCTGGGCCTTGGCTGCACTTATCTTGATCCTTCGGTATCACAAATAGGAAAGAAGGAGAGCATAGCGGATACCGCAAGGGTGCTCTGCAGCATGTATGACGGTATCGAGTACAGAGGTTACGGACAGGAGATAGTGGAAGAACTGGCCAAGTACTCATCGGTGCCGGTATGGAACGGACTTACCAATGAGTATCATCCTACACAGATGCTGGCCGATATGCTGACCATGAAGGAAGTATTCGGAGATATCAAGGGCAGAAAGCTCTGCTATGTGGGAGACTCCAGGTATAATACAGGCAATTCGCTGATGATCATGTGTACCAAGATGGGACTGCATTTTGCGGCAGCCGCGCCCAAGGAGTATTTCCCGGATCCGGAGCTGGTCAGGACCTGCGAAGAATATGCAAAAGCAAGCGGCGGCAGCATACTGCTTACCGAGGATGTTAAGGAAGCTGCAAAGGATGCGGATGTCATCTATACGGATGTATGGGTATCCATGGGCGAGCCCGATGAGATATGGGAGAAGAGGATAAAGGATCTGATGCCTTATCAGGTCAACAGCGCACTGATGGCTCAGGCCAAGCCCGATGCAATCTTCCTGCACTGTCTGCCTGCTTTCCATGATCTGAAGACTCAGACCGGTAAGGAAAAGGGTGAGCAGTTCGGCATCACCGAGATGGAAGTGACTGACGAGGTATTTGAGAGCCCTCAGTCAAAGGTTTTCCAGGAAGCAGAAAACCGCATGCATACAATAAAGGCTGTTATAGCTGCTACTTTGGGAGCATAAAGGATGAAAGCGGAACTCTTAAGAGAGCTCAGGACCAGCACGGACTATGTATCGGGACAATCACTCTGCGAGAAATTCGGAGTGTCCCGTACTGCTGTGTGGAAAGTCATCGGCCAGCTGCGAGCCGAAGGTTATGATATTGAGGCGGTGACCAACAGGGGTTACCGCTTATGCTCTTATCCGGACATCATCTCGGGCTGCGAGCTGATGAGCCGGATCAATACCGAATGGGCCGGAAGGAAAGTCTATTTCAGAAAAGAGACCGGCTCCACCAATGACGATGCGAAATATCTTGCTGAAGAAGGGATGGATCACGGATCCCTTGTTGTTGCGGAGAAACAGACCGAGGGCAAAGGCAGACGCGGAAGGGTATGGGAATCTCCTGCGGGAGACAATATATACATGAGCCTTCTGCTGAGACCGGATTTCTCGCCTGACAAGGCATCCATGCTGACGCTGCTGATGGCGCTGGCAGTGGCTGATACCATATCGCAGCTGCACCCGGAGCTTAAGGTCGGCATCAAATGGCCTAATGACGTGCTGATAAACGATCACAAGGTCTGCGGCATACTGACGGAGATGAACGCCGAGCCCGACTGCATCCATGATGTAGTCATAGGTGTGGGCATCAATGTAAACCAGACAGAATTCCCCGAGGAGATCAGAAAGACCGCTACTTCTTTAAGACTGGAAAAAGGCGATCACATAGACAGGGCCGCGCTGATACTCGGCATAATGGAGATGTTCGAGTATTACTACGGTATGTTCGTGGAGCATCAGGATGTATCGGCTTTCGTGAGCGTATATGACGGTTATCTTGTAAACCGCGGCAAGGAAGTGCGGGTGCTGGATCCGAAGGGAGAATATACCGGCATCGCCGAAGGCATCAATGACAGCGGCGCGCTGATAGTGAACCTGCCGGACGGAAGCGCAAAGGCAGTCAGCAGCGGGGAAGTATCGGTAAGGGGAATATATGGATATATCTGAAAAAAATGTTTTATGCGGAGCTAACGCATATGAACAGAAATATTATTTTAATGAAAAAGAATACGGCAATCTTCCTTCTGCCATAAAGGATGAGCTGCATATAATCTGCGTGCTCTTCACCGAGGAAGTTGGCGGCATATTCACGATCGCTTTTGAAGAAGACGGCGGTATACTGCTCAACACCGCGGCGGATGATGCGGATTATCTCTATGACGAAGTATCCGCGGGGCTGCTGGTGGGAGAGATCAGAAGGAAGAGGCAGGAACTGTTTGAATCATTGAGCCTCTACTATGAGACATTTGTTCTGGGAAAAGGAGACATGAATGCTGTTAACAATTGATGTGGGAAATACAAATATTACTGTCGGAGTCTTTGATAAGGAAGAACTGAAGCTTACATTCAGGCTCATGACCAATGCTCCGAGGACTTCCGATGAGTTCGGACTGTCCATGCTGGAGCTGCTGGGACTTAACGGAGTGAACAGGGATGATATAGAGGGCGTGATCATATCCAGCGTGGTACCCCAGGTGATGCATTCTCTGATCGGCGCAGTAGAGAGGTATCTGGAGTGCAAACCACTTATCGTGGGACCCGGTGTAAAGACAGGGCTTCACATCGTGACCGAGAATCCCAAGGAGATCGGTGCAGACCGTATAGTTGATGCTGTAGGCGCATTTGAAAAATATGGCGGGCCCGTGCTGGTGCTGGATTTCGGAACCGCTACCACTTACGATCTGGTTAATGCAAAGGGAGAATTCGTTGCGGGTATCACTGCGCCCGGTATCAAGATCAGCGCCAAGGCTCTGTGGGAAGACACCGCGAAGCTGCCTGAAGTGGAGATCAAGAACCCCGGTTCCATACTTGCGCAGAATACCATCACCAGTATGCAAGCGGGACTTGTTTACGGACAGATAGGCCAGACCGAATACATCATCAAGAAAGTCAGGGAAGAATCGGGACTTAAGGAGATGCAGGTAGTAGCTACCGGCGGCCTGGGCAGCATCATAGCCCAGGATACGGATATGATAGACATTTACGACAGGACACTGACACTGGAAGGTCTGAGACTGATATACGAAAAAAATAAATGAAAGAACTCAAGATCGGGAACGTTACGATAAATAATCCCGTGATGCTGGCTCCGATGGCCGGTGTCACGGACATTGCGTTCCGCCGCCTGTGCATGGAGCAGGGGGCGGGTCTTTTATGTATGGAGATGGTCAGCGCCAAGGCCATACATTACAAGAACAGAAATACCAAAGAACTGCTGGAGACGGACGGCGAGCATCCCGTGAGCCTGCAGCTATTCGGTAACGAACCGGAGCTTATGGCTGAGATAGCGGCGTTCCTGGAGGATATGCCTTTTGACGTCATCGACATCAACATGGGCTGTCCGGTGCCAAAGATAGTGAACAACGGCGAAGGCTCGGCGCTCATGAAAGATCCGCAGCTGGCAGCAGACATAGTAAGGGCTGTATCACGCGCTATCAAAAAGCCGTTGATGGTGAAGATCAGAAAAGGCTTTGACGAGGCCCATGTGAATGCAGCAGAGTTCGCAAAAAGACTGGAAGACGCAGGGGCGGCAGCGATCACGGTGCACGGAAGGACCAGGGAACAGTACTACAGTGGTCATGCCGACTGGGAGATAATAAGGAAGGTCAAGGAAGCGCTCAGCATCCCTGTGATAGGAAACGGAGATGTGGATTCGGGATTGGCGGCAAAGCGCATGTTTGAAGAGACCGGCTGCGACGGGATCATGGTGGGAAGGGCTTCCCAGGGCAACCCCTGGATATTCTCACAGATAAAGACTTATCTTGAGACAGGGACGGAAGCTCCTGCACCTGATAAGGAAGAGATCAAGAGGATGATCAGGAGGCATGCGGAACTTGTGCATAAGTACAAGGGCGAATTTACCGGCATAAGGGAGATGCGAAAGCATATGTGCTGGTATCTTGAGGGCTTTCCGGGAGCGGCCGGGCTACGCCGGCAGGCCTGCAGCCTTACCGCCTTCGACGATCTGTTCGCAATGCTTGACAGCTTTTAGCGTATTTTGTTATAATATTTCAGCTTTACAGGGAGCTATTTAATTAAGAAAGAAGGTATTATCATGGCGGAGAAAAAGAACTACTTAACACGTGAAGGCTTACGCAAGTATGAGGAAGAACTGCATGAACTCAAGAGCGTAAGAAGGAAAG
>JAEEGL015542757.1_pt1 | contig 58358 bp, 37 predicted proteins | sample 9134231 | NCBI WGS metagenome assembly JAEEGL01 (sample SAMN16246548, study PRJNA631951) | gut metagenome | biome: gut microbiome; feature: rumen; material: fiber-attached | host: Bos | place: Iran: Karaj | collected 2018-10
CCGTTCTTGATAGCCTCCTGCAGGATATTGATACCCTCTGTGTAAGGCAGGCGAACGAAAGTATCTTTCAGCACACCCTCCAGACGTGCTATCAGTGTCTTGTCAATCATCTGGTTCAGGAAGGCCAGATCGTCCTTACAGTTGTCCAGTGCCCAGCGCACACAGTATTTGATGAAGTCTTCCTCAAGGTCCATCAGTTCTTCCTGGTCGATGAAGGCCACCTCGGGTTCCACCATCCAGAACTCTGCCAGGTGGCGCGGGGTATTACTGTTCTCCGCACGGAAGGTCGGTCCGAAGGTGTATATGGCACCGAGTGCCGTAGCACCCAGCTCACCCTCCAGCTGACCACTGACGGTCAGCGATGTCTGCTCGCCAAAGAAGTCATCGTCATAGATGATCTTGCCCTGCTCATCCTTCTTCAGATCATACAGGTTCTTCGTCGTTACCTGGAACATATTGCCGGCACCCTCACAGTCCGAAGCCGTAATCAGCGGCGTGTGGAAATAGAAGAAGCCATGCTCATGGAAATAGGTATGGATAGCCATCGCCATGTTGTGGCGGATACGCATCACGGCACCAAAGGTGTTGGTACGAAGACGCATGTGGGCATTCTTACGCATGGCCTCGAACGACTGGCCCTTCTTCTGCATGGGATAGTCGTTGCCGCACAGACCATAGACCTCCAGCTTGGTGGCCTGAATCTCTGAGGTCTGGCCAGCACCCTGGCTCTCCACCAACACACCCTCAGCATTGATGCAGGCACCCGTAGTGATGTCCTTCAGCAGCTGCTCGTCAAACTTCGTGGGGTCAACGACAATCTGCACGTTCTTGATGGTCGAGCCATCGTTCAGCGCGATGAAGTCAACGGCCTTACTGCTGCGGTGCGTACGCACCCAGCCTTTCACACAAACCTCCTTACCAAAATCAGTACTCTTCAGTACGTCAATTATCTTTGTTCTTTTCATTTTTCTTAATTCTAGATATACTAGTATTACTAGTTCAACTAGTTAAATTACTCATAAGCACCCATGCGCAGACGGTCCACCTCTTCTTCTGTCAGGTAGCGCCAGTCACCGCGGCGGACGTTCTTCTTGGTAAGTCCGGCAAACTGTACGCGATCGAGCTTAACAACCTTGTAGCCCAGGCTCTCGAAGATACGGCGCACGATACGGTTCTTACCAGAGTGAATCTCGATGCCCACCTGTTTCTTATCTGTTTCGCTGGCATACTCAACGGCATCTGCCTTGATTTCACCATCGTCCAGCGTGATGCCCTCGGCAATCTGCTGCATGTCGTGGGCTGTCACGTTGTGGTCCAGATAGACATGGTAGATCTTCTTCTTCAGGAACTTCGGATGTGTCAGCTTCGAGGCCAAGTCACCATCGTTCGTCAGCAACAGCACACCAGTGGTGTTACGGTCCAGACGACCAACAGGATAGATGCGCTCAGGACAAGCACCCTTCACAAGATCCATCACGGTCTTACGCTGCTGCGGATCATCACTGGTCGTGACATAATCCTTGGGTTTGTTCAGCAACACATAGACCTTCTTCTCCATGGTGACCGGCTGATCGTGGAACTTCACCTCATCGGTGCGCAGCACCTTGCTGCCCAGTTCGGTAATCACCTCGCCATTCACCGTCACCACACCAGCCTGGATGAACTCATCGGCTTCACGACGGCTGCAAACACCGGCATTAGCCAGGAACTTGTTCAGACGGATGGGCTCGTTGGGATCGTAGTTCTCCTCCTTATATTCTATACGCTTCTTCAGCGAATACTTGGCATTGGGATCATAACCGCCACGCTGCTGCTTTTTCTTGAAACCGCCACGCTGGGGAGCACCATAGCCACCTTGACGCGGCTGGCCATAGCCACCACGCTGCTGATAGCCACCTTGCTGGTAACCACCCTGCTGATAGCCGCCACGATGCTGCTGATAGCCACCCTGACGGGGCTGATAGCCGCCCTGACGAGGCTGGTAGCCTTCCTGTTGGTAGCCACCCTGCTGACCATATTGCTGACGGGGCTGGTAGCCACCCTGTTCGCCCTCACCCTGCTGACCGTATTGCGGACGGGGACGGGGCTGGTAGCCACCCTGCTGACCATATTGCGGACGGGGACGAGGCTGATAGCCACCCTGCTGACCGTATGACTGACGGGGACGAGGCTGATAACCTCCCTCGTGATTATAGCTATTATTATGTGGACGATAGCCGCCACGCTGCTGACCGCCCTGCAGTCCGGCTCCAAACCCCTCTGGACGGAAGCCTTCCTCATCATCACTGCGGTTTCTGTTGAAACCGCCCTGATTGTACGGACGTGTCTGCTGGTGAATACGCGGACGCGGCGAGCGTCCCTGACGATAACCCTGGAAACCGCCTTCACGGCTCTCATTACTCTGCTGCTCAGCAGCCTGCTCTTCATGTTTCTGTTCGTTTTCGAGTTCCATAATCTTGTTGTGTTTTTAGTTCAAGAGCCTCACGGCTCTGTTTGTGTTGTTGATTATTGTTTTCTTTCTCTCTTTTATTTCGACTTAAACGCCTGTGTAGTTGTCTGGCGTGATAGCCATCAGTTCCTCCTTCACCTCGTCGCTGACCTCCAGTCCTTGTATGAAGGCATGGATGGTTTCTTCGGTCATCCGCTGGTTGGTGCGCGTCAGTGCCTTCAGTGCCTCGTAGGGATTCGGATAGGCTTCACGGCGCAGAATGGTCTGGATGGCTTCAGCCACCACGGCCCACGTGTTATCCAAGTCCTCCTGCAGCTTCTCCTCGTTGAGGATGAGTTTACGCAGACCTTTCAGCGTGCTCTGGATGGCGATGATGGCATGACCCATGGGAACGCCAACGTTACGCAGCACCGTCGAGTCGGTGAGGTCACGCTGCAAACGGCTTACCGGCAATTTCTGTGCCAAGAACTGCAGCACGGCATTAGCCATACCCATATTTCCCTCCGAATTCTCGAAGTCGATGGGGTTCACCTTGTGCGGCATGGCACTGCTTCCCACCTCGCCGGCCTTGATTTTCTGCTTGAAATACTCCATGGAGATATACATCCAGAAGTCGCGGTCAAGGTCAATGATGATGGTGTTGATGCGGCGCATGGCATCGAAGATGGCTCCCAGCCAGTCGTAATTGCTGATCTGGGTCGTCCACTGCTCACGTTCCAGTCCCAGCTTCTCAGAAACGAAACGGTTGCCGAACTCCCGCCAGTCATACTGCGGATAGGCTACGTGGTGGGCATTGTAATTCCCCGTGGCACCACCGAACTTGGCTGTAATGGGGGTGTCTTTCAATGCACGGAGCTGTTCTTCCAAACGATAGACAAACACCATAATCTCCTTGCCCAAGCGGGTGGGTGATGCCGGCTGACCATGTGTCTTGGCGAGCATGGGGATGTTCTTCCACTGTTCGGCATAGTCGTTGAGCTGCTCAACCAGTTCTTCGACCATCGGACAATACACATCCTCCAGTGCCTCCTTGATGCTCAAGGGCACACTGGTGTTGTTGATGTCCTGCGATGTCAGCCCGAAGTGAATGAATTCCTTGGCTTCAGCAGGAAAACCGCTAAGGTCAGCAAGTTTCTCCTTGATGAAGTACTCAACAGCTTTCACGTCGTGATTGGTCACCTTCTCAATGTCCTTCACACGCTGAGCGTCCTGCTCGGTGAAGTTACGATAGATGTCACGCAATGGTTCAAAAAGGCTTTGGTCAAAACCCTCCAGTTGCGGCAGGGGCAGTTCACATAGTGTGATGAAGTATTCAATCTCCACACGCACACGGTAGCGAATCAGCGCATACTCAGAGAAGTAATCTGCCAGTTTGTCAGTCTTACTTCTGTAACGGCCATCTATAGGCGAGATGGCTGTCAAAACGTCTAATTCCATGACTTTCTCTTTTACCTTAAAATTATAAATATAGCTATATTTTCTCAAACGTGGTGCAAAGGTACGAAAAAAACGACATACAGCAAAGGAAAAACACCGTTTTTTTATCTCATTGACAAAAAGAATACAAAAATACCTACTTTTAGTTATTGCATAATTTACAAAAGATTTATACCTTTGCACCTGCAAATCAATTCATGATTATTATACATAAAACAATATGCTTATGAAAAGAATTTCTACTTTATTGTTTGCACTGACGGCTATGCTTACACTGCCGCTGACCGCCAATGCCGAAGACTACGTGTTCGACTTCCAGAACAACACGCTCAACCTTCCTGTCGGTGAGGGAGCATCCTTTACTGACGGAGCACTGACCGCCCCAGTCACAGTGGGTGAGGTAACGCTGACCAGCGTTCAGGGAGATGCCGTCTATCCTGCCATCATGATGAAGGACAACAAGGGTGTCATCAGCCTGAACGTGTATAAGAACGGTGCCATCAAACTGAGTGCCGCCGAAGGAAAGGCCGTGACAAAGATTGCTGCCACCATGAAAAGTAAGACCTTTGGTCAGATGACGGCCAGCACAGGTACGACGAATGAAAACGTCTGGGAGGGCAATGCCACCGAAGTAACCTTCTCCGCATCGGCCCTGATGTCAATTTGGAAGTTGGAAGTGACCACGGCTGCTGAGAACGGGGAGACCGTGAAGCCTGTCGTAGTGAGTTATGACGTAGAGGCTGCCAACATTGCTGCATTCAACACTACCGAAGACAGCAAACTTGTGAAGTTGACACTGAAGGATGCCCGTGTGAATGGCAAGAAGGATAGCGACTACTATGTAGAGGATGCCAGCGGTGCCGTGGTTATCAAAGGCATCTCGCTGACTGTCGGTACTTTGTTGAATGGTTATATCGTTGGCACCAAGAATACATCCGACGTCGATTATGTCAACGACCCGTCACAGGCTTTGGAATACCAACTGACAGCCACCGACGCATCGACTTTCGAGGCTACTCCCACGACATTGACTGGTACGGTGATGACCATCACCGATGCCTGCACGCAGGCAAACTACGGCAAATTGGTGACCATCGAGAACGTCACCATCACTGGAACCGGACAGAACAAGACGCTGACGGATGCCAATGGCAACACCATGAAGGCACGCGACTACTTTGCTGTGCTGCCTGACGACTATACTTGGCCGGAGAATGCCAAGAGCATTACGGGCGTACTTATATATTATATGACGGGCTGGTTCTTGATGCCGCTCTCCGCCGATGCCATCAAGGCTGCTGGTGTACAACCGACTTCCGTAACATTTACTTTCGACGGGAGCCTGCATACGGTAGGCACGAAGATTGGAGATACCGCAGGCTACATCTACAACGAGACCTTTACGGTTGACAATGTGCAACTGCAGTTAGTATCAGGATCTGCCCAGACACGCATCTATGCTGATGCCAACCGTGGCACCTGTCTGACCATGTACAAGGAATATGCCACCATGACGTTCCGTGCCCCCGAGGGCTATGCCATCCAGCAGATTGACTTCACAGCAGCCGGTTCCAGCGACATTAAGTCATTCACGGCATCCAGCGGCACTATCAACGGCATGACATGGACAGGCAATGCTGAGGGAGTCCGCTTCCTGAACGGTGCCACACCCTACCTTGCCAACGCCATTGTGACACTGGCTGAGAAAACTGCAGAGACCGTGGCCTTAGAAGGTCTTCCCTATGTCGCTTGTGACAATATTGCCGCTTTCAACGCCTTGGAAGCCGGATCATACGCCAAGGTGATGCTGAACGATGCTGAAATCACAGGTATTTCTGCGGACGGCATCAGCACAGCCTGGATACAGGATGCCACAGGCGGATGCTGGATTCAGTTCACCTCGTTCATGAAGGATCTGAAGGAGAACAACAAGGTAAACGGCTACGTCTATGTTGTGAAGAGATTCACCTCCGGAAACACACAGATGAAGGAGACGGAAGACACACCCAGCAGTGAATTTACCCTTTCGCCTATCGACGGCCCGACTGTTATTGAGGGCACACTGGCTGAGGTTAATGTGCCTGCCAACCTCAACAAGGTAGTGAAGATTAGTGGTGCCTCGTTCGTAGCCACCAGTGCTACCGAGGGAACACTGACTCAGGGCGATGCCGAGATAACCGTCAAAAACGGTACAGCCACAGCCAACCAGCAGTTGCACAAGATTACCGACACATGGGTGAAAGATGAGACAAAACTGGACAATGTGACCATCGTTGCCATCCTCGTGGCACAGTCAAACACCAAGAACCAGTTGCTGCCTATTAGTATGACAACCACTGCCACTGGCATCGCTAAGGTGAATAGTGACCTCGCTAACGGAAAGGCTGCTATTTACAACCTCCAGGGTATGCGCCAGACCCGCCTCACCAAGGGACTGAACATCGTGAATGGTCAGAAGGTCATGGTAAAATAAGAGAACGCTCGGACAAACCAAGAAAAAAGGTTACTGTCTAACAAGAAGAAAGGTTACTGCTCACCGGCAGTAACCTTTCTTCTTGTTGGACAGGATATATAATCCTGGGGAGGACGGCCTTGTCACCCGACGTCCCTGAAGGTCATAGTATCTCCCGTCGGATGGTCGCTGAAAGAGCGTCTCACAGATGCCTGCAGAACCATTGTCCTCAACTTTCTGGATCTTCGGACTACCCCAGATTTCTATGTAGCCCACACTATGTCCATAGGGAATGTCCTCGGCTACGATGGCATACATCTTACGGGCGTTGTTGTCGGTATTCTGCAACAAAAAGGATGATTCTTCGGGCGACGTAGCAGTCCAAGCACTCCACAATGTCATACCAATGAAGGCGGTATTGTCAGCATTCTCTCCTAACAGATAGATATAGCGGTGACCGTCAGCATTCTTTCCCCAATAGAAGAAGCCTCCTTCCAAGTATTTGTCGGCAGACTCCAGAAACTCCTTGCTGCTGACGGGCTGTTCGGTAGTCAGCGCCCACCCCAGACGGTACTGTCCGTCAGCATTCTCTTCCACGGTGATACGCCAATCGGCAGGATACACCGTTCCTGAACGCCAATAGAGACTGTCGGTATGACATTCCAGCGTCTTACCGTCCGTCGATGGTGTGGCGGTGAAGTAGATGGAGTCGGTAGTAGCACGATAGACTTTTACACCAGGGGCTATCTCCACTTCCACACCATTGTTGGATGCTTCCAGCAGCCATCTTCCGCTGAGGGTTTCCATGAGTTGCGTACTTTGGGCATGAGCCTGTAAAACCATGACCGTACAGGCCATCACAGTTGTTATTTTTCTTTTCATTGTATGTTGATATTATCTTTTTCAACGCCCCCGCCCCCCTCTAATCTTAGAGGGGGAGTTGTTTAGAATGTGCAACCGACGGCAACGGTAACCTGCGTATAGTGGCGACCGTCCGGGTAGTAGTCGGTATTGGTGGCCTGACGGCGGTCTAACGCCAGCCGGACATGGGGACGCAGTCCCAGGGCATCCGCTACAAAGGCATATTTGGCTTCCAAACCTACGCGATACTGTGGGGCTGTCATCTCATGGTAGTCACGCATCAGGAATTCCGACATCGTAGCCGGCTGTTGCTGACTGGCATCGGGGGTGATGAAGGTACCGTCGGTATAGGGTTCTCCCGCCCCCTTGCGGTAGGCGGCAGACAATGCCAACGACAACACACCGCACTGACCAGTACGCAGGTTACGCTGCAAACCAGCAGCAAATTCCTTTACAGTCAGCTGCTGCATACGGTAGTATGGATACAGGTAGGCCCGTTGTGTACGTCGCTGCCAATGGTAGCCGGCGGTCAGCGTCCAGGCAGGCAGTTCACCGTCAATGCCCCAATGGGCGGTATAGTCGGCTGTCAGCAAACGCTCCCGTTTGTCACCAGTCTCCACAGGGTCGTAGTATTCGTAGTAGGTCGCTCCATTACTGTTTTTAAGAGGCCGGTAGGTGTTGGCACGGTTATGCACCTTCTGGTCGCCATAGCAGACGTCAAGAAAGTGTGCCGAACGGTGGTTCGGCGTGACGTAAGACATACGAGTCTGCAAAGTCAACAGGTCACGGTCGTGGTCTGTATAGGTGATGGTAAAGGGTGATCGGCGTCCATAGTAGCCGTCAGCACCTGCATAGCTGAAGGCTGCATATACCGACAGTCCTGACAGGGGGCGCACCTCTGCCTGGAATGAGCCGCCATGGCCTTCCTCAAACAAAGGCATCTCATTGCTTTTGTCCGTATAGCCTTCATTGCCGAACTGTTCCACGATGCCCATCAGGGCACCGTAGTCGATGAGCGACTTATAGACTTTCTCGCTCTTGCCATTGACAGAGAACACGAGGCTCTCCGTGCGGCGGCGGTAGGTATAGGATGCGCCCACCGACAGCCAGTCAGTCAGCGGTGCAAAGGCGCTGGCCGTCGCCTGCAGGTCCATCAGACTGTTCTTGTGGCGCAGGTCCTTGTATTTGGCATAGTTGCCGGACGTATAGTCGAGGCGTGCTCCCACGCTGTAGCCGCGCCACAGGTCAACGCCCACCCCACCCGTCAGTGAATAGACATCCGAATGCTTACGTCCGGCATTATTCACGGAGTCCTCCACAATGTCGAAGGGGCGAAGCAGTCCACCGACAGGCATAAACACAGAACCGGTCACATTGCGTCCGCTGGTATTGTCGTATGCCATACGGCCATAGACCACCGTTCGCGTAGTGATACGATAATAGGATGCCACGTCGGCACATACCTGCAGAACAGTAGTCGGCATGCTATAGCCGGTCAGCTGCCCATGACCATAGCCTAACGACACCTCTGCCTGGGCAATGTTGTCGGAAGAATAGCTTGTCAGGGCTGCCGCATTGGTGCTGCCCAGCCACGGAGACTGCTGCACAACAAACCGGTAGTCGCGCAGCAACAGGGAGTCCTGGGCAACCGCGAGGCTGGCATTAAAAGCCAACAGCGCGGAGAAGCTGGCAAAAAATGCCAGCGTACGAGGGAAGGGGCGCGTGGATGTCAGTCTTTTAGGGAGCATAGCTGTCGTTCGTGGAAATCATTAGTCGAATTGTTGGTATCTTGATAGATGATGTGGGCACCGTTACGGACAGAGGCCTCAGCATCAATACCAGAGGGGTCTGTGTCGCCGTCAGCCCCTAAGGAGTAGCCATAGACCAGACGTCCCTCGTTTTCGGGCAGTGCCTCGGTGGCATCGCGATCGACATTACGGTAGAGCGAGTGGCCCTGATAGTTGGTCAGCCACACATAACCGGCATCGATATTGGCCGTCAGGCGCTTGACACAACTGGTCTGGTAGGCTGCGGAGAACACCTCGATGGCATCCACTACCCATTCATCGGGAATCTTTACGCACAACTTGCTCTGGTTGGCACCGCCCCCGTCGTACCAGTGGTTGTCAACGTTGCGGGCGTAGTCCTCAGGACTGACACCGTGGGTCTGAAAGACAAAGAGGGCCGGCGAGGTGACGCTCAGCGCCCATGCATTGCCCAGTCCCACCACGCAGGCTTTCAGATAATGGGAAGAGGGAATGACCTCTGAAGGCGTGGGATAGTAAGAGGCGTTCTTGAAACCGCTCTCCGGGTCGAACATGCAATAATAGTCGCTATTGGCATAGTTGACAGACTGGCTGACCGTCAGCGTATTGTCGATGGGACCATGAATATTGACGACCACCTGAGCGTAGGGGGCTATGTGCAATGGCTGCTGGAAATACCAAAGGGCTTGCCAAGCAGGAATAAAACCGTCCGCCTCGTACGTCAGCCGACCGTCGTCGGTATAGTTGTTGTTGGTGGCCTGCGCATTCGCCGGAGCTATCATGCCGACACACAGATTGTCGAGTGTTGCCGGCAGGTGACTGTTGTTATATAATATCATGCACTTGTCGTACTGGAATTTGGTCACACCATCATCCATGACACATCCACCGCAGTACAGTTCCTTGATGATGACCTGGCTGGTCCTGGCTGTCAAGAGATCTACGACGACACGCTTCACCTGATTGGCACGTACCGCAACCTGTCCAGTGGTACCATTCTGGGTATAGGCAATGCCATCGACGGCAAAACTGCCGATGACGGTAGCCTCATAAATACCGGGCGGGACACGGAACGAAGCCGTCGCCGTAGTATCAGTAGCGGCAGAGAACACGCTGTTGGTCTGAGTGTTGCGCAACTGCACCTGATAGGATACATTGCTGGCGTTACTCATCGTAATAGTCACCGTACCTAACGAGACATCACCGTCAGTGGGTGTCTTGTCATCGCTGCACGCCACGAAAAACAGCAACAGGGTCAATAAGTGAAGGTATCTCATCATTCTTTAACAGTTTCTTATTTCATTCCTACAATTTCACCCTCAGTGACAATCCGTAATAGTAGCTGGGAATATAGCTGCTACCAAATAGCGACGTCCGCAAATCGGTCTGAGAGTTATGTACAGTACTCATGTTGTTCAGGAAGTTGTTGGCATAGAACGACACACTCACATGATTGCCGATTTCCTTGGTGATGCTCAGATTGGCGGAATAGTAGCCGCTCAGTTTGCTGGGATTCATCGTGTAGGGATAGTTGCTGCGCACCACCAGTCGTGACAGGTCGTTGTACAACTGAGGATCGTTATCTTTGGCCCACAGGAATTTCTCAGCGAAGGGAATGCGTTCGTCAGGGTGTTCCCAAGTGGCGTAGTATTCGGGATAAATGGCCATATAGCTATTCTCACTACTGCCATCGTATGGGGTACCCGTAAAGTCGGCCTTGTCAGAGAGGACAATACCACGTGAGGCATTCTCGAACTCGCTGAGCGAACGACGATAGCTATACAGCGTGCTCTCTATGCGCAGGGCCACAATAAGCCGGACACGTGGAATATGGGTGGTGACGGTAGCGTTGAGACTCAGCGAGCGCTGCAGGGCACCATTGGTCACGGAGGCATTAGCCGTGTAACCGGTAGAGGTGGCACTACTGCCACGGTAGTAGCCAACATACTGATAGGGCTGACCATCGGACATAGTGGCGTTGGACGCAGGAATGTCGGCAAACAGCACGTCGTCTATACCTTTATAATAATAATAGCTGCCATCGACACGCAGTCGGGTGCCTAACACCTTGACAGGCCGGAAGTCCAGCACCCACTCCAGACCGTAGCGGTCTAATGGCGAGGCATTCACATAGCGGGTATTCGTCTGATAGGCATGGCGTTCGTTGCCAGCCAACAGCTGCCGGGTACCATCGGCACCGCTAACAGTCACCTGTCCGGTAGTGCGGTCAATGGTATAGGAGCGCTCTGCCGAGGGAATGGCCAACGCATCAAGGGCGGCAGGTGCCGTATAGAGATAGCTGAAGGGGGTATATACCGTAGTTGCCATATAGGGATGGTAGGTACGGTGATGGAAGGCGGACAGCGACAGTTTCGTACCCTTAACGGTCATCTCCATACCGATGTCGGTCTGTTGCGTATATTGCCACTGCAGACTGGGATTATAGACGGCCTGCTGGGGATGCGTATAGTGAGCGCTGATCGTGGTATTGTCGGCAGTGGAGGGAGCCTTGAAAACTTCTACGTCATAGTACGAGGGAGACGGATACAGCACCTGGAAGGAAGGCAACTTGACGCTCTTTCCCCAGCCGGCATGTAGCAACAGGTCGCTGACCACGCGCTTCCGACGGTTGCGCCAGAAGATGAAACGGCTGTTAAAACGCGGCGACAGACTGTTTACAGTGCCATAGTCAGAGCCGCTGATCAGCGTCATGTCATCACGCAGGCCAGCCGTCAACTCCCATGAGGCCAACTGACCGATGGGAACGATAACCTTTGCCTCGGCGTAGGCAGCCACATTGTGGAGGGTGGGCAGTGCATCATATTCGTAAGGGCGCCAAGTGGGGGCATAGCGCAAGTCTTCATAATAGGTTCCCTTACCGTTATTACGGCTGCCGGTATAATCGACACCAAGTTTTAGGCGACTGTTCAGATTGATACCAAACAGCGGAAACTGGCTATGCTGTTCGCCCTTCATGGCAAGCGACCACGACAGAGGCTTGGAGTCACTGTATTGCTTGACATGCCAATAGCCGGTAGGACCTAACACCACTGAAGGAACGGCACCACCGTCAGCAGCACTGAAAGGACGTGCCATGAAATAGCCTTCCTCGGTAGTATGCAGATAGGCCAGCGTTGTGGCACTGCTGGCATGACTGTAATTGGTGGTCTTGCGGTCGGCGTAAGCCAATGAAGCCTTCAACTGCAGACTGGTCAGCCACGGCTTGTTGAGCAGTAGGTGCAAATCGGCATTGGCACGCAGGGCATTGTCGCGCACCTTGGAATAGTCGTCAAGTTCCTGGTCAGGATCAGCCTCGGAATTGTAGCCACCGATATTCCCAGAAAATCCAATATTAACAGTCAGCGGCGTTGTCTGTCGCCAGAACACATTCATATAGTGCAGCGACAGGATGTTGCGCTGATAGGCCGTATAGGGCGAAGCGGCATTGCTGAAAGAATTGGCATGTTCCACGGAGGCATTCAGCACTCCTTTACGGCTACCCAGGTCAAAGCCTTTGTTGACAGCAATCTGACGGGTATGCTGATTAATGCTGCCCTCAACGATGAATGGTGACTTTCCGCGACGGGTATTCACCTTGACGACACCGTTTGACAAATCACCATACTCCACAGACGGGATACCCGTCACCACCTCGATGCTTTCAATGTTCGACGCACTGATGGTACGTGTAGAGGCTCCCATAGTCTCGCCGACAGCGGCATTGTTGTCAAGGCGCATGCCATCCACCTCGATGGCAGTACCAAACGAGGCGTTGCCTTTCTCCTGACTGCTGCTACGCAATGCCATGCGTGAGTCGTTCATCAGCGACGGGTTGACGGTCTTGCCGCCCGGCAACAAGGTACCGATGTCGGCAATGTTCAACAGCTGCTGCTGGTCAAGGGCTGCACGGTCGATGGTGTACGACGTAGTGGCCTCGTCAGTCTTGCGCTTGGCGGTAATAGTCACCTCGTCAAGTTTCAGACTTTCCTGTTTCATGCGCACATTCAGATTGGTGATGGACTGTTGCACCTCCATAGGATGCAGCGTACGTTTCTGGTAGCCCAGACATTGCACGGTCAGCGTTAGTTTTCCTGCGCTGACCTGATGAATGGTGAACTTACCATTCTCGTCGCTGACGGCCCACTGACCACTCTCGGCAAGCAGGATGCTGGCAAACTCGATGGGTTGGCCAGTAGTCTCATCCACCACACGTCCGGCAAGCGTCACCGTCTGTGCAGCAACATGAACGGAAAAGCCAATGATGGCCACGAGCAAGAGAAATATCTTCTTATACATGCAGTTTGCTATTTGCCTGCAAAATTACTACTTTTTTTTGAGAAACCATCTTATTTTTTCTACCTAAAAATAGGTATATACAAGAAAATATGGATAAAAAGCGTGTTATAATTCAAAATAATTTACTACCTTTGTAGAAAATTTGTGATAACAACGACAATCATGATGAAAAAGTTATTGTTTTCCGCCCTACTGATGATGGCGGCAACAAGTATGACAGCACAGCCTCTCAAGCAAGATCCGGCTGTGCGGAAGGGAACATTGAAGAACGGGATGACTTACTATATCCGTCACAATGCCAAGGAACCGGGACTCGCCGACTTCTACATCGCCCAACGCGTAGGGTCCATACAGGAGGAACCACGGCAGCGCGGACTGGCCCACTTCCTGGAACACATGGCGTTCAACGGCACCAAGAACTTCCCCGGCAAGGGAAAGCGGTTGGGCATCGTGCCCTGGTGCGAGACCATTGGCGTGAAATTCGGTGCGAACCTCAACGCCTACACATCTGTGGAACAGACCGTCTATCACATCTCGTCAGCACCGCTGAAGCGCGAGGGCATCATCGACTCCTGCCTGCTCGTCCTGAACGACTGGAGCCACTATCTGCTCTTAGAGGATGCTGAAATCGACAAGGAGCGCGGCGTCATTCATGAGGAATGGCGTACACGGCGCGCTGGAAGAGCAGTACAAAGACTCATGGAACAGGCCATGCCTAAAATATATAAAGGTACGAAGTATGAGGACTGCATGCCCATCGGTTCCATGGACATCGTTGACAACTTCCCCTATCAGGACCTGCGCGACTACTACCACAAGTGGTATCGCCCAGACCTGCAGGCCATCATCGTCGTGGGCGACGTAGATGTAGATAAGATAGAGAAGAAAATCAAGAAGCGCTTCTCGTCTATTCCCATGCCGAAGAATGCTGCCCCCCGCGAGAACTATCCTGTGAACGATAATGACACTATGATAGTGGCCATTGAGAAGGACAGCGAACAGCCCATCGTGCTGTGCCACCTCTACCAGAAGCGCGATGCCACCCCTGACGACCAGAAGAATAATGTTCAGTACCTGCGCGACGAATACATCGATGAACTGATACGCACCATGATCAACGACCGTTTGGCAGAGCTTCGCCAGCTGGCCGAGCCTCCCTATCAGAGTGCTACGGGACGAGGCGGCACCTTCTTCCTTAGCCGTACCAAGGAAGCCTTTGACCTGTCTGTCAGTTGCAAGCAGGACAATATCCTGGGCGGAATCATTGCTGCTGTCAGTGTTGCTGAAAGGGTACGACAGCATGGCTTTACACAGTCAGAGCTGGACATTGCCAAAGGACAGAAACTGAATCATGACGAACGAAAATACCGCGAACGCGATGACCGGAAAAACAGTAAACTGGTCAACGCCTGTGTGGAAAATTTCCTAGAGGGTGAACCACTTATCTCCCTTGATGACCAGATAGAGCTGATCCGCCGCTTTGACCGCGAGGTGACACTGCAGGAGGTAAATGAGGCTGTGCGTCGGTTGATAACTGACCGCAACCAGGTGGTTGTCATGTATGCTCCTGATAAAGCGGGAATAGTACTGCCCACTGAACAGCAAATCAAGAACGTGATTACTGCCACCCAGCAGTTAAGCTATGCCCCCCACCCCGAGCGGCAGCTTGCTGACAAGCTGATCAGCGAATTGCCGACTCCGGGCCGCATCGTCAGCGAACGCCCCTTCCGGCATGGCTTTACGGAATGGACACTCTCCAACGGCATGAAGGTGTATGCCAAGAAGACGGACTACAGTGCCGATGCTGTATCTCTGCGTATGGAGGCTGACGGCGGTACGTCGGTATATGGCGACAACGACATTCCCAACTTCTCTCTGCTGAACAGTGCCATCACCGATGCCGGTATAGCACAATTTGATGCTGCTACCCTGCGCCGCATGCTCAGCGGGAAGTCGGTACGGGTACAGCCGTCCATCAATTCGCGCAGTCAGATAATCAGTGGTGGTGTGTCACTGCAAGACATGCCCACACTCTTTGAACTTGTCCATCTCTACTTCACACAGCCCCGACGCGACACGGTAGCTTTCGCGGCACTGATGAACCGCACACGAGCATTCCTGACCAACCGCAACGCTTCACCGAAGGTAGATTATAACGACTCTATACGTGCCATCCTCTACGGACACCATCAGCGACTGGAGCCGGTGGTACAGGCTACGCTCGACAAGATCAGCTACGACCGCATCCTGGAGATCTACCGCGACAGATTCAGCGATGCCTCCAACTTCAAGACAGTCATTATCGGCAACTACGACGAACAGCAACTGCGCCAGCTCTGCTGTCAGTATCTGGCAACGCTGCCGGCAACGCATAAGAAGGAACAAACCAACTGGAAGAACGTGCCACAGATTGTCAATGGCAGTATGACAGCCAAGTTCCGCAAGAAGATGGCTACCCCGCTGGCTAACGTCAGCATCTTCTATAATGCTGACGTACCCTTCAGTGCACAGAGCGATCTGGAACTGGACTTCCTGAAGCGTTGTCTCTCCATAGCCTATACCGACTCGGTGCGTGAGGAGAAAGGCGGCACATACGGCGTCAGCGTAGATTTCGACTTAGACAAGGACGACCATCCCAACACCACGCTGAAGATATCGTACAATGCCGATCCCAACCGCTACGAAGAACTGAACCCCATCATCTACCAGCAGTTGAAGAACATTGCCGAGCGGGGACCGGTGGAGAGCAGTATGAAGAAGGTGAAGGAGTATCTCATCAAACAGTACGGACAGGTGGCCATCACCAACGACTATTGGAGCTACGTCATCTGGCACGAACTGAACGATGATACGGACTTCGACATCAACTACTGCCAGATGGTGCAGCAGATGACGGCGCAGCAGGTGCAGCGCATGGCACAGCGGCTCATCGAGGCAAAGCGATGTATCGAGGTTACGATGCTCTCGGAATAGGAAGCCTCCCCCAACCCCTCCGAAGGAGGGGAGTCTCCCTCGCGGAATCCGAAGGAATAACACAAACACAGGAAAAAGAGGATGTCGATGACATCCTCTTTTTCTTGTGTGGGCGCTGACGGATTCGAACCGCCGACCCTCTGCTTGTAAGGCAGATGCTCTAAACCAGCTGAGCTAAGCGCCCCTTCTTTTCGTAAGCGGGTGCAAAGGTACAAAGAATAAATGAGAAACGAGAAATGAGAAATGAGAAATGTTTATTCTTTGACATTATTTAACCTTTTGTCCTCATTTCACATTTCTCATTCCTCATTTCTCTTTCGTCTTTAGACACAGCCTATAGACGATACAGGTCACTGGCAGCCATCAGTTCCACCTTCTGCTCGGCAAGGATACGCTCGCAGCTCTCCAAATCGGTAGGACGGATAATGACGTGTGCCACGTTACCATTAGCAAACGAGTACATGTACTCAATGAATACACCATTTTCAGACAGGTGTTTCATGACCTTGGCCAGCGAACCGCTGGTGTTAGGACACACAAAACCAATGACGTCGGTAATCTTCACGGCAAAATGTGTTGCCTTCAACACTTGATAGGCCTTGTCAGGGTCAGACACGATACAACGCAGAATACCAAAATCTGAATTGTCTGCAATACTCATGGCCGACAGGTTGATACCTGCCTCGCCCAAAACGTCGGTGACCTCCGTCAGTCGGCCCGACTTGTTCTCCAAAAACACGGATAATTGCTTTGCTAACATAGTTTTTTTATTTTTTTCAAGATTTCGAGATTTCGTTATTACGACATTATAACTTTCTGTTGTCAATGACACGCTTGGCCTTACCGGTACTGCGCTCGATGCCCTTCGGCTCAACGAGCTTGACTTTGAAGCCAAGACCGATTACACTGCGCAACTCGGCCTCCAGTTTCTTCTGCAGACCCACCATGGTAGCCATATCGTCTGTGAAGAAGTCTTCCTTGACCTCAACCTTCAATTCGCTGGTGTCCGTATTGTTCACACGGTCAACGGTCAGCAGGAAGTGCGGCTCGTACTCCGGCAGTTTCAGAATGACATCCTCAATCTGCGACGGGAACACATTGACACCACGAATGATGAGCATGTCGTCGCAACGGCCTAAGATACGGTCCATGCGTACCAAGGTACGACCACACTGGCACTTCTCATAATGAAGGGCCGTCAGGTCATGGGTGCGGTAGCGTAACAGCGGCATGCCCTCCTTGGTAAGATGAGTGAATGCCAACTCTCCAAACTGACCTTCAGGCAACGACTCGCCCGTCTCAGGATTCAGAATCTCCGGATAGAAATAGTCCTCGTTCAGGTGTGTGCCACACTGGTGCTCGCACTCATAGCCCACACCAGGACCGGCAATCTCCGAGAGACCGTAGATGTCGTATGCCTTGATACCCAGAATTTCCTCCAGTTTCTTACGCATTTTCTCAGTCCACGGCTCAGCACCGAAGGCACCGATCTTGAGCTTAAACTCGTCGCGTTTCCACTCACATTCCTGCATGGCTTCGCCAAGGAACATGGCATAGCTGGGCGTACAGCAAAGCACGGTAGCTCCGAAGTCGTGCATCAGCGTTATCTGTTTCTGTGTATTACCGCTGGATATAGGAATTACGCTGGCACCGATGTTTGTGGCACCATCATGAGCGCCCAGGCCTCCCGTGAACAGACCGTAGCCGTATGCTACCTGGAAAATGTCGTCCTTGGAAGCACCATACGCGGTGAAGGCACGTGAAATACTCTCTGACCACATGGCCAGGTCTTTACGCGTGTAAAGTACCACGACAGGCTTGCCCGTAGTACCACTGGAAGCGTGGATACGCACTATCTGCGACATGGGCACGGCAGCCAGTCCAAAGGGATAGTTGTCGCGCAGGTCCAGCTTATTGGTAAACGGCAACTTCACAATGTCGTCGATACTCTTGATGTCACCAGGCTCCAAACCCATCTCCTGGAATTTCTTACGGTAGAACGGTGTATTGTGATAAACATACTCCGCCATCTTCTTCAATCGGATGCCTTGGATCTCACGCAGTTGTTCGCGGTCCATGCATTCCACACTCTCATTCCAAATCATAGTCTTTAGTTGTTGTGTATGTTAATAATAGTACTATTCTTTCAGCTCTACGACCACACGACGGTTAAAGTCGGAGTTAGCCAGCGTATTCACGCCACCGGCAGCCACCGTAGTAATCATGTCACGGCTGACACCCAGCTTCACCAACTGGTCAGCAACGGCATCAGCACGTTTTTGCGAGATCTTCATATTGCCTTCTGGCGTTCCTGTTTTCGTGTCAGCATAGCCGGTCACCACCACATGCAGGTTGTTTTCACGGGCAGTCTTAGCCAGTGCTGCCACATTCTCCAAGTCACGGGGAGCTGCAGAAACAGACTTGCCGAGTTCAAAGAAGATACTGACAGGTGCCGACACCACCTTGGCGGTCTCCTGCTTGACGACTTTAGTCGAATAGACGGGCAGGGGAGGATTCTTGCGGGCATCGTCCAATTGTTTATTCAGATTACTTATCTCTCCAACAGCATCAGCCAACTGAGCATTCAGTGCATCCAACTCGCCCTGTGTCAGTGCACGGTAGGCCTCCATGTCGGGGGCAGCCTTCCACTTGTGGTTGCCTAAGCGGTAGGTCAGACCCACCTCAAGGGAGTAGTGCTGCAAACGGTTCTTGAGATTCAAGCCTGCTTTTCCACAGTCCATACTGCCCCATCCGAGTTCAAGATTGGCGGCAAGACGGTCGGTCAGGCGGAAAGTATTCAACAGACCGATGCTCAGCATAGAGCGGTAGGAGCCTTGCTTATAGATACCAGCACCCACGTAGGGAATAGCATTCCAGAAACGCTGCTCGTCATAACCCAGAATCATGTTGCTGACATTGAACAACACCTCTCCAGTGCCAGACATATATTTTTCCGGGTTATTACCATTGGCATCCTTTGAGCCCATACGCCATCCAGAGACTTTGGCACGCAATCCTATACCGGGTGTAAACCACTTACCGACGGCTGCAGAGAAGCCTAAGCCCGTATGACCTTCACCGGTAGGGAACTTGCGGAAAGGGGCAACAAGTGAGGTCTCGCCGACACCGTAAAAGGCATTCCATGTAATATTACCCTGAACAAACCAATTTGCCCAGAAGGAATTGGTTACAACACTGTGCTTCTCGCCAGCAATGATATCATCATCCTCCTGAGCGTAAGAAACAACTGACGCACTGACTACTGCCAGTAGTAAGAAAAACTTTTTCATAACTATATAATAACGATTATTATTCCGTTTCGGATGGCAAAATTAGGCAAAAAAAATAGAAAAACAAAGCTTTCTGTTGGATATTTCGGATTTTTATCCTACTTTTGCACCATATTTACTATTATTTTAGAAGAAAATGTCAAAAAACAGCATTATCTGTGTACTATTCGCACTCTATACAACGGTAGGAATGGCACAGTCATATAACACCACACCAACGTGGAAGAGCAACAGCCGGAAGGGGTTGCTCCCCTTGCAGGAGATGGAGCTGGGTGTGACAATAGGAACAACTGGTATAGGCCTTGACGTATCAGCACCGCTGACGAATTCACTACGGCTACGCACTGGCTTTGAAGTCATGCCGCACTTTGAGAAAACCATGAGATTTGAAATCATGTCGTTTGACCAATATGGCAACATTACGGAGTCACAGTTCGACAAAATGTCGAAAACACTGGAAATGTTTACCGGCTATAAGGCCGACTCACGTGTGGACATGGTGGGTAAGCCAACGTTCTGGAACTTCAAGCTGCTGGTAGATTTCTATCCGTTCCAAAACAAGCACTGGCACCTCACGGCAGGTTTCCACTGGGGACCGTCAAAGGTGGCAGAAGCCATCAACTCTATAGACGACTCGCCATCGCTGTTTGCCGTGAACATGTATAATCACCTGTACTATATAGCTGACCAGGACATGAACCACGACAACATGATTCCCCTATTTACATTTGCTGACGGACATGAGATATACCTTGAACCGATTGTTGAGAACACAATTCTTTCTACAGGACAGATGGGCTTACAATTGGGTTACTACAATCACGACATTACGGACAGTGAGGGTAACATCATACACAAGGCAGGAGACCCATACCGCATGGTGCCAAACAGCGAAAGTCAGGTAACGGCAACGGCATACGCCAATGCCTTCAAACCATACTTGGGATTTGGCTACGAGGGACGGTTGTTTAAGAAAGACAAGCGCTACAAGATAGGCTTTGACTGCGGCATGATGTTCTGGGGAGGTACACCCAGCATCATCACCCATGATGGTACAGACGTGGCAAAAGATGTAGATGACATCCAAGACTTACCTGGAAAATATATTGGTATCATCAAGGGCTTCAAGGTTTTCCCCGTAGTTAACCTACGCATCACAAAGACCTTCGACCTATAAAAACGACCATTTATTAGTGGTTATTAAAGACAACTTAAACAACTTTGGACAACCTTTTTATATGTACTTATAGTAGTGAAAAAAGTTGTATTAGTTGTTTAAGTTGTCTTTTAAAAGAGAGTATTGTTACTACATCAGCGAACAATCACTTTTTTGCCGTTATGGATATACAATCCCTTGGTGGGATTTGTCACCTTGTTACCATGTAAGTTGTAATAGCTGCCGCCACGCTCAGCATCGCTGATGGTGATTGTCTCGATACCGGCAGCATATTCCTCCTCGGTGACTATCTTCAATGTAGCAGGGGCACTACTACTGACAGGCAGATAACACTTATTGGCAGGCAGATAGCTGATGTCACTCTTCACAAAGGCAGGATGACCATCGGCAGTAACACCCAGCATACGCATGGTATTGGGATTGTATGCCGTCAGGTTCTGGTGCTGCGGCTGACCTTCCTCATTGTTGCAGTAGAAATTGCCCAATAGCGCATTCGAGCCAATAGCAGTTGAAGTGTAAGGAACCAAAGTTACCTTGTTTTCTTTTGGAGTGGCTCCCTTACAGCGCACCAATACGGGTGTGTTCTGAGGAACGACGTCGGTTATCTCGTGAATAATGGCATAGTCATCCACAACACGATCTACTCGATACACCTTCATACCCGTATCAGAAGGCTTAAAGGCAAAGCCGGCATAAAGCGTTGCCCAGTAACCACCATCAGCAGAAGCCTGTAATTCGGGTTTAACGCCAAAATACTGGCTGTCGCTCTGGTCAACGGGCAAGAGATACCAGAAGGCATAGTCGCCACCACCTGTATTAGGGTGTTTCCATCCGGCAATAGTGTAGTCAATCAGATACATCACGACAGCACTCACCTTACCATATAGGCGATACGAGCCGTTGGCACGTTCCTCAATCTGCAGATAATAGCCAGACAACTTCTGTAAATTCAGATCCTGACCAGTCAGATTGTAGCCTGCAGAAGTCTTTTCGAAATAACAGATTGTTGCAGGATTGGAAGCCACCTCTTCCTCGAAATCTGAAAGCATCAGTATGGCACACAGGTCATTATTAGTGGCTGAGATGGTAGTATTCTTATTATCTACCACAGACACATAACGCTGCGAGGCCTTGTTTTGCACACGGTAGTAGCCAGAGCCTGAAAACTGTCCGCCCTGGGCAGTTCCCAACAATGGAAGAAATGCCAGCAGGCTAAAGAAAAGTTTTTTCATAAAATCCATTTCATCATAAATAGTCCGACCTGCATCAGTGGTTTTTCATCATTGATGTCAGGTCGGACTAAGTTAACTAATAGAGTATGGTTTCAAAGAAACCTACGTCTTAAGAGATTAATCGATGATAGCGATTGCTACACGGTTCTTCTCGTTCTGAGCGAACGGCTGTACGCTGTCACCCTTGAAGTCGGTCTTGATGCGAGAAGCAGAGATCTTGTAGTTACGGATCAGCATCTGCTTAACACGCTCAGCACGGGCCTTAGACAGGTTGTTGTTGATACGTGCGTTACCAGTACCCTTATCAGCATAACCGGTAATCTCAACAGTACAATCAGGATGCTCCTTCATGTAATCAGCAACCTCCTTGACCTTGTGAACCTCAGACTTCTGGATCCAGTTCTGACCAGCCTTCGGATAGAAGATCTCACGACGGAAAGAGTACTTCTCCTCTTCCTGCTTGTCGGAAGCCACCTTCGGAGCTTCAACAACCTGAGGACAGGGCTTCTCGATGATGCGCTCGGTAACCTTCTCGATAACCTTCTCGGGCACCTTCGGAGCCTCGATGATACGAGTGCTATAAGTCTTGCCGAGGTTAATCTTCACACCAGCCAGTGCGTTGAAGTACCAGTCCCAGTTGTTTGCCTTCTTACCATTGTAGCGGTCGCTCAGGGTATTGGCATTTACTTCCAGACCCAGACTTACGGCGTCGCTCAGCTTAAAGTCGGCGGCAACACCAGCACGACCATAGAGACGAACCTTTGTGCCTTCCCATGCATAAGAGATGTTCTCAGGCTGATTACCCGATACAATCAGGTAAGGATAGTGCTGACCAATCAATTCAGCATTCTCCCAGTTAGAGGCCTTATCGAAGTCCCAAGCAATGTTGGCACCCAAACCTGCAAACACTGAGAAGTTGAAGATACGGTTGGGGTTGAAACCGCAGAACAGATTCGAGAGGTTGAATGTGGCATCCAAACCAGGAGCTACATACATCCATTTCCACTTAGTAGTTCCAGCAGGAGCTACAACAGCACCTTTATCCTCCTGGTTAAACTCAATACCAGCACGGCTCTGCCAAGCATTGACAGACAGGCGGGCACCAAATACCGGGCTAAACTGACGGCCAATAGAGACCTGTACGTTGGGAGAAATGAGATCTTTGAAGCTAATCTCACCCAGTGTGTACTGGGCACCACCCTGCAGTTGTACATACCAGTACGGATTGTGGTCATACACCGTCTTGGGGTACTGTTCCTGAGCCGATGCACTCAGCACACCAGCCAGCAACAGGCAAGACATAAAAATTTTCTTGATTTTCATAACCTTATCTAATTTTTTATTTTTAGTTCTGCAATGTGGATTACTTAAATGTGATGTAATACTTGCGACCAGCAACCTTGCCGTTGTAGCCAAGTGCCTCGTAGATGATTTCAACGGTAGCACCCTTGAAGCTGTCATCAGCCTTGATGATCAGCGGCTTAGACTGGTTGTAAGCATTTCCATCCAATACAGTGTTGAAGCCTTCAATAGCGTTGATCTGATCAGCAGTCAGGCTTCCACCAGTTACCTTCGTCACAGCGATGTACTTCTTGAAGGCAGGAGCAACCAGCTCACCAGTGAATGATGTGGGGAACAGAGCAATTTCACCACCAGTAACAACCTGTGTGGGCAGCAGAGACTCAGAACTCAGGTTCACAACCTTGTCACCATTAGAAGCAAACAGGGCAGGCTGCAGGAAGCGGTTCGGGTTCTTCAGCAACGCAGCAGCAACACCAAACACCTTGTCAGTGTACTTCAGCAGCTGAGAAGAGTAGCTGGAAATCATGTTAGAAATCTGAGCCAACTTAGAATCAATTTTACCCTGCAGGCCATTAACAGCAGTCAGCATCTGGTTCAGACCAGCGGTGCTTGAGCCGATAGAGTTGTTCATATCATCAATCAGATCCTTAATATCAACCTGAGCAGTAGCAATCTTGTCACCTGCACTGTAGTTAGTTACATTGACGGTTGGAGTGGTATTAATCTCGTAATTAATCTGCACGTTGCTGATATCCACAGACATTCTCTGAACGTCACCGAAGGTTTTACCAGCAGCTAATTCATCTTGGCTCGTTGTACCATCTTTGTAAGTATAAATGAGGTGTGGCTGCTTATCTACATCCGTTGAAAGTTCAGGATGAGCGCTCTTCAATTCATTGATGAAATCGTTCAGACCAGTAATAACAACCTCCTTGGGCAGAGTACCGGCGGCATATACATCGGCTGTAAACACGGTCTTAGAAGGATTAACCTTCAGGTCAATGCTGGTGGGAAGACCCTCAAGGCCGAGGTTGAAGACGAGCAGAGACTTAATGTCACTCTCAAGAGCGTGAACCTTACCAGTAATCTTGTCCTGAACCTTCGTTACATACGGAGAGAAGTCAGAACCATAGAGGAAGTCGAAGCCGAGAGGCTTAGCGGTAACGGCAGCGAGGTCGTACTTAGAAACGTAAGACTTCTGCTGACCGGTGATAGCATCCTCCCAAGTAGCCTGAACGCCCAGACGTGCAACATTCTGCTGCAGGTTCTTATAGACAGCGTTGGCAAGCTCAGTCTTGTTAATGTTAGCGGGGTTACGCCAGTTGTTGATGATGTCCTTCACAGCACTCTTCACAGAAGCCATGTCAAACTTCAGAGTAGTATTAGCAACGTCATCCTTGCTGATGGTAGCCTTAGCCTCATAGAAGCTGTTGGCAGAGTTAGCACGGGTCAGGCCCCACACCAGAATCTTCTCGCTGGGAGTCAGTGTACCAAGCGTTACAGGAGCCAGCTTATTGTTGCTGGTGCGGAGATCAATAGTCTTACCAGTGAAGTCAACGTTAGAGGGGTTCACGGTCACATAGAGTGTACCGGCATTGCCTTCGCTCTCGTCGAATGCAAGACCAGCACCCTGAGAGAACTGACCATTCTTCGGGGTGGGCAACTCAGACTTTGTTGCCTTGGCAATACCGCCAACCCACAGAGTTGCCTCATCACCGTCACCAACGGGGAATACAACAGGAGCATCGAACTTGCCATAGTAAGCAGCGAGCACATTGCTCTGGATGCCTACGGGCAGTGCGAAGTAACCGAAGATATTGTTGTAAGTACCCTGAATCTCAATACCAGTGATTTCCTGTCTAATCAGTTTCTTGATGTCCTCAACCTGTTCCTTCAGGTCGTCAACGTCTTTCTTCAGCTGATCGAAAGCTTCCTTCAGGTCGCTAACCTCCTTGCAGAGGCTGTCCAGTTTAGCAGCAAGTGCAGAGTCAGCCTTCTCGTAAGCATCCTCCAGTTCGCCGAGCGTAACGTTGATGGTGCTCAGACCATTCATCAGAGAATCCTTCACGGCTTCGATAGAATCCTTCACAGCAGCGATAGAATCCTTCAGCGTATCATTAGACTGGGTTTCATTCTTCAGCTTACTATAGATGTCCTGAATATAATAGTTAATGATGGTATCGTAAGCAATGCGCAGAGCGCTGTCGGCCAAAGCCTGTGCCTTACCATAGAGACTGTCGGCACGCTGGCTCAGTGTGTCAATGCGCGTAGCAATTGTCATAGAGTCGTTGCCAACCTTAATCTTGAACTGAGAGAAATCTAAAGTATCAACCTTAGAGTCCAAATCCAAGCTGTACAGATAAGCGGTGTCAATCTTGTAGGACTTCAGCAACTGATTCAGAGCAGCGGTGTCAGCAGCGAAAGCTAACTTCAGATTAGCGATGCTGTCAGAATCAGCCTTTGCCAGCACATAAGCAATGTGTGCACTGTCATAAGCCTTCTTCAGAGAGTCACCCCATGCATAGCGAATGTTTGCCAGCGACTCGTTAACACCGAGGCCGATAGCCTGAGTAGTGTAGCCGTTCAGCGTGTTAAGTGCCTGGAGCAGGTCATAGGTAGAACCAGTCTGATCCCAGGTGAAACCATTGACCTTGTTCAGCAGAGCCTGGATGGCAGCATCATCCTTGCCATTGCCGAGGGCGTTACCCAACTCATACTTCAACGTGTTCAGCTGGAACTGAATAAGATCGTTCAGCGTAGAGTTTTGATTGATAGTACCATTGGCTATCATTTCCTGCCAATGTGCGTAATCATCACCTTCGTAATCCTTACAAGATACGAAAGAACTCGAAGCAGTCACCATGGAAACTGCAAGGAGCAAACCATAAATGATTTTCTTTTTCATTGAACTTAAAATTTAATTAAATATATTGTTAAAACTTATAATATTCTCTTATCTTTTCTTCACATCTCGTCACATACGGACACGGCATAATTGTGGCTAATAGCCTATAAATCGGTACAAAAGTAGATATTTTTTTTGAAACAAACAAGAAAAATGACAATTTTTTCATAAAAAGTTCAAAAAAAATGCTTAAACAACAGGAATTATACAAACAAACGGGCAATATCGGCCTGTGGAAGGATGGCTAAGATGGTATGTCCATCAGGTGTGTGATTGACATCTGAGGTAGCAAATAGTCCGTTGACAAGCGTCTCCATCTCTTCTGCTGACAACAACTGCCCGTAGGGGATAGCTGACTGGCGTGCCAATGAGAGAGCTAACCGGTGGTGAACAGCATTCAGGACGGGATGGTCGACAACAGCATCATCGACGGCAGCAGCACTAATCAACTCATGAACCAAAGCTGCTGGCTGCAAACCATCCAAACCGGCTGGAACACCATTGACGGCATAGCTGACATTTCCCAGGGGAGTCAACTCAAAACCCATGGCCAACAATGCCGGCTGAAGAGTAGGCATGAGGGCTGCCTCAGCAGGCGTCAGGTCAATAGTCTCAGGGAAGAGCAGCCTCTGACTGTTGGCCGGTGCCATCGTCAACTGGTGCAGATAGCGCTCATAACGGATGCGTACATCGGCACGGTGCTGGTCAATCAGCATCAGGCCAGACTTGACGGCTGTCAAGATATAGCTGCCCTTATACTGGTAATGGTCGGGAGCCATATCGGTAATGCCATGCGGAGCAGTCTCAGAAGAATCGTGGTTGATGGGAAAGAGTTCAGCGGACTCAGCAGGCTGAACCGGCTGACGTTCGGTAGTTGGCGTGGAGGCAGCATCATATAATTTCTGCCAGTCGCCAGAGGCTTTCTGACGGAAAGGATTATAGAAAGGATTGTAACGGGGAGCCGGCGATGACGGGTAAGCTGGAGCATGTCCACCCTGTACGTCAGTCCTATCCTGACCATTATACACAGGTATCTCCGGTTTCCCTTCCGTATCGAAGTCCAGCGTGGGTACTTCACAGAACTGACCGATGGCATCCTTGACGGCAGCAGAGAGAATCTGCCAGATAGGCTGTTCGTTCTCAAACTTGATTTCCGTCTTGGTAGGATGGATGTTGACATCAATGTCAGCAGGACTCACATCGAAATATATAAAATAAGGTACATGCGCGCCCGTAGGAATAAGTCTCTCGTATGCCTGCATGACAGCCTTATGAAAATAGGGGTGCTTCATGTAGCGGCCGTTGACAAAGAAGTACTCATGACCAGCCTTTTGGCGGGCAGCCTCAGGTTTTGCAGTAAAGCCTGTGATGCGGCAAATAGCCGTCTCCACACTGAGAGGCAACAGGTCCTGTCCGTAACGACGGCCAAACACGTCGGCTATGCGCTGCTTCAGCGATCCACTTCGCAGGTTCATCAGTTCCTGTCCATTGCTATGGAACGTAAAGTTAATGGCGGGATAGACCAGTACGATGCGCTCAAAAGCCGTCAGGATATTGTTAAGTTCAGTAGCATTGCTCTTCAAGAACTTTCGACGTGCCGGCACGTTGAAAAAGAGGTTGTTCACTGTAAAACTGCTGCCCACAGCACACGAGCAAGGTTCCTGGTTGTCAACACGGGAACCGGACAGCTGCAGGCAGGTACCTACCTCATCGTCAGCGCGACGTGTACGCAGTTCCACCTGCGCCACGGCAGCAATGCTGGGCAGTGCCTCACCACGGAAACCCATGGTATGTAGCGAGAAGAGGTCGGCGGCCTGCCGGATCTTCGAGGTGGCATGGCGTTCAAAAGACAGACGGGCATCCGTCTCCGACATACCACAGCCATCATCAATGACCTGTATGGAGGTGCGACCGGCATCGACCACCAACACATGGATGGTATTGGCACCGGCATCGACGGCATTCTCCACCAGTTCCTTGACCACAGATGCCGGACGCTGGATGACTTCACCGGCGGCTATCTGGTTAGCCACACTGTCGGGTAGTAATTGGATGATGTCAGTCAATGTTTTTGATAAAATTTATATATAAATTTTCACTACGGCTTTTCACTCTGAACGATTTCCTTTTTGGGACGCCAGTTGAAGATGTCGTCCTTGTTCAACGGACGGATATAATCATACCACGCATAACGCGGCAGGAAATATTTCTCGGGAGGAATCTGCGACATGGGGTATAGAGTACCCGTGGGTTTCTCCATCCATATCTTCTTCATCTTGCGGTTTTCGAGAAACATCTTCAGCAGCGGTGTCTCCGTATAGTTCAATCCTATGAGGGTACTATCGCTGTCATCCACAGGATAATAGACCAACTGAACATTAGTAATGGCCTGCGTCTCGCGGATTTCTCCTTTCTTAAAGAAGGCTTTCATATCCTTAGACGACACCTGATTAAAATGCACAGAGTCTGGCATCTGTTCCACAGAGAAGGCATCGTCCACCACATGAGCCCAGTCAATGGTGGAGTCTCGCATATAGACACGTATCTCATTGCCGAAGAGTTGCTGTTTCATATTCCAGACTATAGGGTCGTGGAACATGGTCATGCAGGAGTCGGCAGAATGGTAAACCAGCGAGTCGCAGACGGCCTGGACGTCACGGCGATATACGCGGACCTTATTATAAGCATGGATAATACGATAGGCTGAATCCGTCCGAATATTATACGTAAATATCTTAAAGGTGTCTGCATGCATCCATAGCGTATCTTTCTGGGAGTAGTCAATCACCACGGCACGGTTAGTGGCCATGGCATAACCCGTGGAATCGTTGTATTCTCCATAGTCGCCAGTCATCATATTACGGTTCACAGAGTCAGTATAGACAACGTCGGTATAGGCATAGTTAGTGCCTGTCTTGGCATTGTGATAGACACTGTCGCCCACCAATGTCTTGCCGCCGTCGCGCATAACGGAACGTCCGAACAATTCCGTCTGTTCAGTCTTGGTATTATAGTAGCCGTCTTCACTATAGACGTGGCTGCTGCCAGAAGTGATATTCGACGGTCCCACGATATGGGCCCGCGAGGTACGGGTGTCATAATACAAAGAGTCGGTCGTCAGGTAGAGTTTCTTGTCCCGAAGGCGCACGTCATAGTAGAACATAGCCATCTTCGAGTCTGTATGATATTCACCCCAGTCAGACGTCAGCACAGCAGTGCCGTCAACGAGTTTACCACCCTCGAAGAAATTACCGAAGGAGTACATACGGTCGTAGTCCAACGAGTCGCAGTAGAGCGTAGATTTGCGGTGTTTCAGTATCACATTATAGCGGGCCATGGCCAACTGGTCGTTACCGTCATAATAGGCATAGTCACTGGTCAGTCGCAGGGTGTCACCCTGTACCATCTTCACATGTCCCCAAGCCTCAAAGGAATTGGTCTGTTCGTAGAAATGAGCACTGTCGCAATACAGGTTGGCACCCATGTGACGAAAATGCACGCTGCCATGAAGAATCTGCGCATCACCGTTACGGTATTGGTCATAATGAAGGTTATCGGCATGAACCAGATAGATACGTTTGTCCTGAGTCTGCTTCTTGCGAGGCATTCGTTTCTTGGCGGGCTGCACGGCGAAAGCTGCAGCCAGCAACACCACAGACAACAGGGAAAACAACGTGATTCGCCTCATGTTCTTTTACCTCACCCAACCTTCGTACTCGAAATCGCAGTTGCGGTAGCGCTCATTCAGATGGACGTAGGTTGACTTGATGCGCGATACAACCCACTCATGCAGCTTGTCGGCACGACGCTTCTCCAGCACGACATTCTTCATAACCTGGAAATCTTCGGTAATGGTAGCCTTGTGGCCTTCGGAGCGACTCTTCAGTTTGACGATGGCACAGACGGTCTTGCCACGTTCATTGGTCATCAGGAAAGGTGCCGAGACGGCCCCCACCGACATATTGTCAATGGTCTTGGCTACTTCAGGAGGCAGGTCAGCCAACTTAAAGCGAGAGGTACGACCCTCCATGGTGGAGTTAGACATCAGGCCATAGTTATTACGGGTATCCTTGTCATCGGAGAAGATTGGCACAGCATCCTCAAAGGTAAACTTGTCTGCCAGGAAATGTCCCTTTAGCACTTCAGGGATGTTGCCTGCCCGAAGGTCCTGGGACAACGTATCCAGGCGTTCCATGGTCTTGACGATGGCAGAATCGCTTACCACCGGTTTACGCAGGATATGACGAACCTTGATTTTATCGCCACGTTTGTCTATCAGCTGAATAATATGGAAGCCAAACTCAGACTCTACTATCTTCGAGACACGCTTTGGGTCTGTCAGTGAAAATGCCACATTGGCGAAGGCAGGGTCAAGCATGCCACGTCCAGTATAGTCCAGCTCGCCACCACGACGTGCTGAGCCCGGGTCTTCCGAATAGAGACGGGCCAGCGTCTGGAAAGAAGCCTCACCATTATTGATGCGGTTGGTATATCCGCGCAGTTCCTCCTTGACACGGTTGATTTCCTCCTGTTCTATGCGTGGCTGTTGAGTAATAATCTGAACCTCCACCTCAGTAGGCACGAAGGGAATGCTGTCTTGAGGCAGGTTGGCAAAGAAGCGGCGCACCTCGGCTGGTGTCACCGTAATGTCCTTCACCAGTTTCTGCTGCATACCCTGCACCATCTGACGCTCGCGGTACGATTCACGCAGTTCGGCACGTATCTGACTAATGTTCTTATTATGATACTCCTCCAGTTTCTCGCGGGAGCCAATAGCGTTAATCATATTCTCCAGGTACTGTTCCACGCCCTGCGAAATCTCTGACTCAGTGACTTCAATACTGTCAATGATAGCCTGGTTGAGAAACAGTTTCTGCACGGCAATCTGCTCAGGGATGGCACAGTCAGGGTCCCCCTTCCAGCGCATGCCCTCCTGTTGTCCCTGTATGCGCATCGCTTCCACGTCAGACTTCAGGATAGCCTCATCGCCCACCACCCAGATAACCTCGTCAACGACGTTTTGGGCCATTGCGTGGCAAAATACAAAAGATAGAATATACAATAAGAAATATCTACGCAGGATAGTCGTTCTCATCATCTTAGTGCTTATTGACGGTCTTTAATACTTCCTCATTTACGACAACTGCATAACGCTTACGCAGTTCTGCCACCCACTGGCGCTCCATCTCGTCCTGCAGGTCAGCAGTCACAAGGCCGCGCACATCGGTATAGTCCTCCGGTTTCTTCAGTACCTTGCCGTATGTGGCGTCGATAGGATAGCCCTTCACACTGTCCACTTTGGCATCGGCAACCTTGAACTGCTCACGGTCCACCAGGGCATTGTCGCCTTTCTTAAAGATTCCCTTCTCCACACGGATGCGGATGACGGAATCGTTGTTGAAAGTAGTACGCAACGCCTCGTTCCAGTCTTCAAACTTCAGTTTCTTAACACAATTGGCCACCGCCTTCACGTCAGACTGTGTCTTTACGTGGTACGCCATGCCCTTGAAACGGGGAGCATCCCACGTGTACTTCTTTTTGTTCTTCTTGAAATACTGGGCCAGCGCCTGTTCATCCTTGGCAGCCTTTTCCCATACGGTGCTGTTGCTGATCTCATACAGCAGCAGACCATCGTGATATTCCTTGATCAGGTAGCGCATCTCGGGGTCAACAGCCGACAGCGAGTCAACGCGTTGTTCTATGATCTGCTCACGCGTCAACAGCCCATCGGAAGCCTTCACACGTTCATCTAAAATGCGCTTGCTGACGGCATCGCGGGCACCACGCTGCTCCAGATATTTCATGATATTATCATGGTGGTAGTCAAAAGGTTCCAGCTGCTTACGGTCCTTCATCAGGATGACATGCCATCCGAACGGTGACTGCACAGGAGCACTCATCTCACCAGTCTTCAAGGCAAAGGCAGCATCCTCGAACTCCTTCACCAGCTGGTTACGGCTACACCAGCCTACCACGCCACCACGGGAACCGGAGCCTGGATCCTGCGAGACCTGCTTGGCCAAAGTCTCAAAGTCGGCACCGGCCTTCAAGGCCTGATAGACGGAGTCGATGCGTCGCTTAGCCTCCTTCTGTTCTTCTTCAGTAGCCTTCTGATTAACCAGGATAAGGATATGCGCAGGCTGTATCAGACCGTCAGGGCCTATGCTCTGCAGGGTCTGGTCATACACCCGATGGGCTTCCGCCAACATATCGGCATCGGTGACAAAGGTCGGTACCACTTGCTGGTCGCGATACTGTGCAAACTCTGTGAGGAATGCCGTCGTCGTGTCTATACGGGCATCCATAGCGGCACGTACCTTCAGTTTGTAGTTCACGAACAGGTCAACATACTCCTCGACGGTCTTTTTGTCTATCACACCGTCGGTATTGTTCTTGTTATACGAATACTCGAACTCCGAGCGGGGCACGTCAACACCAGCCACTGTCATGATGACAGGATCCTGCTGGGACTGCGACCATGTCGCAGTGCAAGGAACAACTGCTAAACAAACAGCTATTATGAGGTTTTTCATTTTACCTTTTTACTTTTATCTTTTACCTTTATCAGTCGTTAGGACGGCTGTAGTTTGGAGCTTCCGAGGTGATGGTGATGTCATGCGGATGGCTTTCGTTGACACCGGCATTGGTGATGCGGGTGAACTTAGCATCATGCAGGCGCTCAATGGTTGGTGCACCACAGTAGCCCATGCCCGAGCGGAGGCCCCCAACCATCTGGTAGATGACTTCCTGAACGGTTCCTTTATAAGGCACACGACCGGCAATACCTTCTGGAACCAGTTTCTTGACATCCTTGGTATCTGCCTGGAAGTAGCGGTCCTTCGAGCCATGCTCCATAGCCTCCAAAGAACCCATACCGCGGTAGCTCTTGAACTTACGACCATTGTAGATGATGGTGTCGCCAGGACTTTCCTCTGTACCGGCAACCAAGGAGCCAATCATCACTGAGGAGCCACCGGCCGCCAGTGCCTTGACGATATCTCCCGAATAGCGCAGGCCACCGTCGGCAATCAACGGTACATCCGTTCCTTTCAGCGCACTATACACATCATAGACGGCACTCAACTGGGGTACGCCGACACCGGCAACGACGCGGGTCGTACAGATAGAGCCCGGTCCGATACCCACCTTGACGGCATCAGCACCGTTCTCCACCAACATCTTGGCAGCAGCCCCCGTGGCAATATTACCTACCACGATGTCGATGTTGGGGAACGAAGCCTTAGCCTCACGAAGCTTATCGACAACACCTTTGGAGTGACCATGGGCGGTATCGATGACAATGGCATCGGCACCGGCATTCACCAATGCCTGCATACGTTCCAGTGTGTCAAAAGTCACGCCAACACCTGCGGCAACACGCAGACGACCCTTCTCGTCCTTGCAGGCCATGGGTTTGTCCTTTGCCTTGGTGATATCCTTATAGGTGATCAGTCCTACGAGGCGGTTGTCCTTATCCACTACTGGCAGTTTCTCGATTTTGTTCTCCTGCAGAATCTGTGCCGCAGCAGTGAGGTCTGTCTGCTGATGGGTGGTGACGAGGTTCTCCTTGGTCATCACATCATCAATCTTACGGTCCAACCGGCGCTCAAAACGCAGGTCGCGGTTGGTGACAATACCTACCAGGCGGTTCTCCTCGTCCACAACGGGAATGCCTCCAATATGATATTCCGACATGATGTCAAGAGCATCCTTCACGGTAGAGCCGCGTCGGATAGTGACAGGGTCATAGATCATGCCGTTCTCGGCACGCTTCACGATAGCCACCTCACGAGCCTGGTTCTCTATCGACATATTCTTGTGAATGACACCGATGCCACCCTCACGGGCGATGGCGATAGCCATCTGGCTCTCCGTCACCGTATCCATGGCAGCCGTGACGAATGGCACGTTCAGCTCAATGTTACGGGAGAAACGGGTACGCAACTCTACTGTCTTGGGCAGTACCTCAGAATAAGCGGGAATCAACAGGACGTCGTCGAAGGTGAGACCGTCCATCACAATCTTGTCTGCAATAAATGATGACATAAATCTACTTCTTTAATTTTTATTGCGTGCAAAATTACTCATTTTTTCCGAGACAGCAAGCGTTTTAATAGGATTTAACTATAGAAACGACAGATGGCAAAGAAGCTAAATCACTACTTGAAGCTGACCACTACCCTGCCCTGCTTGTCAGTGGTGACTACAGCGGTCATCTTGCCCTGCCGCCATGTCTGCTGGTCTGTGGTAGTAAAGCCGTATGTCTGCAGGTCATGGCAGACGGCCACCGCATCGTCATCAGCTACCAGCTGTATGGCAGCAATAGCTTGTTTGCGGCGTGTCAGCGTAGCAACAGCCTGATAGCCGTCCATGACAAATGTGGCCGGGAGTGCTTTCGCCGTGACCTTGCCCACCGTATAGTCATAGCTGTTCAGCACACTTTGGGCACCCTTCACCATGCGGTTCTGCATCAGGCGGACGCCCAGTCCCACCAGGTCAGTATGCCGGCAGGCTGCTGCCAAGCCATTTTCTACGGTGCGGGGAGCTGACTCATGCTCCTTGTCGTCCATTTCACCGTATGCCATCTGATAGGCCTTGGCGTCGTCCAGTGCGAAGCCGATAGTATAGACATCCACCCCCGAGCTACGCTCGTAGTGCAGATTGACAGTTCCCAGACGACTCTGTACTGTATAGCCCTCACCCTGATTATCTACATAGCCGCGACCGTAGGTCTGCGCTATTTGACTTTTCAGTTCGTTGAAGCGCTTGACAACCGACTGTTTGTTATACATCGTGGACTCCTGCACATCAACAGCATAGACACGTGCCGTCTGTTCCGAAACGGCCAGTGTCACCACTGCCGTTTGACCATAGACCATGCCTTCATAGATATAGCTTTTACCCGTATGTGGGCCATCATCTTTCTGTTCTTTGAAATTCAGGGAAAACAGTTGCTTTTCAAAGCGGTCTGCCTTGATACCGACAGGTATGCCCAAGAAGGCATTACGGTTGTTGGCGTTATCAGCTGTAGTAATATCAGCCAGCGCCAATTGCAGGGCATCGTCAATGCCATCGGCCTTGGCTTCCGTCTTTTTCTCCGTCTTAGCCTTTTTCTTGAATAACTTTTTAAACAATTGTGCATCAGCCGGCTGACACAACAGTGCCAGTGCGGCCCATAAGAATACAATCTTTTTCACCTTTCCTATTATATTAATGTATTACCTTATTATATATTAGTTAGCCATTTCCGACAGGAACTTGATACGCACCAGTCGTATCTCATCTTCCGTACACTCATTGCCCAGCTCGTCAATGGCGGCCTCTAACGAGTCGGTCTCGCTCTCTGCAAAGTAATCGTAGATGTCGTCCACATGGTCTTCGTCCATCACCTCATCCAGGAAATAGTCGATGTTCAGTTTCGTACCACTATAAACGATGGCCTCCACCTCGTCTAACAGTTCCTCAAACTCCAGGCCCTGTGCGTTGGCAATATCATCAAGGGCAACCTGACGGTCTATGGCTTGGATGATTTTCACCTTCAGCATCGACTTCTTGGCAACAGTCCTGACGCGCAGGTCACTATGGCGCACGATGTCATTCTCTTCGCAATAGCGCTTGATGAGATCTACAAACTGCTGGGCATAGGGCTGTTTGACCTTTCCCTCGCCGACGCCCTGGATGTTTTTCAGTTCCTGCAGCGTCACCGGATAGTCAGTAGCCATCTGTTCAATACTCACATCCTGGAAGATGACGTATGGCGGACGCTCCAACCGTTTAGAGACTTTCTTGCGCAGGTCTCTCAGCATGGCGCTGAGCACTGGGTCAAGGGCATCCGTTCCACCATCATGGTCCTGCATGCTATCGTCATCGTCATTGAACTCATTGTCCTCGACAATCATGAACGAGCAGGGATTCTTCAGGAACTTCTTGCCGGCTGAGGTAATCTTCAACAGACCATAATTCTCCACGTCCTTCTTCAGGTATCCAGCTATCAGCGCCTGACGGATGACAGGATTCCAGTGTTTCTCATTCTCATCCTCACCGGCTGCAAAGAGTTCATGCTCATTATGCTTATGAGCCAGGATTTCCTCGGTCTCACGCCCGGTGACAAAGTCTATCACGTAGTCAGAGCGGAAATTCTCCTTCAAGGCCTGAACAGTCTGAAGCACAATGACCAACAGGTCCTTGGCTTCTATCTTCGTCTTTGGATGCAGACAGTTGTCACAGTTGTGGCAGTTGTCCTGCAGATACTCCTCGCCAAAGTAGTTGAGCAGCATCTTACGACGGCAGACGGATGACTCAGCGTATGCGGCAGTCTCTGTCAGCAGCTGTCTGCCGATGTCTTGCTCAGCTACGGGCTTACCCTCCATGAACTTGTCTAACTTCTGCAAATCCTTATGGGAATAGAACGTAATGCACAATCCCTCACCGCCGTCACGACCGGCACGTCCTGTCTCCTGATAATAGCCTTCCAGTGACTTGGGAATGTCGTAGTGGATGACAAAGCGCACGTCGGGTTTGTCGATACCCATTCCAAAGGCAATGGTTGCCACGATGACGTCGATGCGCTCCATCAGGAAGTCATCCTGCGTCTGCGAACGCAGCGTGGATTCAAGACCAGCATGATAGGCTGCTGCCTTGATGTCGTTGGCACGCAGAATCTCGGCAAGTTCCTCCACCTTCTTGCGTGACAGGCAGTAGATGATGCCGCTCTTTCCCGGATGTTGCTTGATAAACTTAATGATGTCCTTGTCAACATCCTTTGTCTTTGAGCGCACCTCATAATAAAGGTTAGGACGGTTAAACGAGCTTTTGAACTCCTGTGCATCCAGAATGCCCAGGTTCTTCTTGATATCCGTACGCACCTTATCGGTAGCCGTCGCCGTCAGCGCGATGACTGGCGCAGCACCTATCTCATTGATGATTGGACGTATGCGGCGGTATTCAGGGCGGAAATCGTGTCCCCACTCCGAGATACAGTGAGCCTCGTCAATAGCATAGAAGGAGATGTGTGCCTGTTTGAGGAATTCCACGTTCTCCTCCTTGGTCAGCGATTCTGGGGCGACATACAGCAGTTTTGTCTTGCCCGCCTTCACGTCGGCCTTCACCTGATCAATTGCCGACTTGTTCAGCGACGAGTTCAGGTAGTGTGCCGTTCCCTCATCACTCATGGAGCTGATGACGTCCACCTGATTCTTCATCAGGGCAATCAGCGGTGAAATGACAATCGCAGTACCCTCCATAAGCAGCGAGGGCAACTGATAGCATAACGACTTACCACCACCCGTAGGCATCAGCACAAAAGTGTTCTTGCCATCCAGTACATTCTGTACGATGGCTTCCTGGTCGCCTTTGAATTTGTCGAAGCCAAAGTATTTCTTCAGGGCTTCCGTCAGGTTCTGTTTCTCTTTTGCCATAGGCTTTTGGGACAGCCGCTATGCTGCCATGTGCGACTTACCGAGCTGGCGCAGGGCATACTCGTCAGTCACCTCAAAGGATTTTACTTTCTTAGACGGTATCTCAAACATGGCATCCATCATGATGTTTTCTACGATAGAGCGCAAGCCACGGGCACCGAGCTTATACTCCACCGCTTTGTCAACAATGACTTTCAACGCCTCCGGCGTGAAGGTCAGTTTGATGCCATCCATATCAAACAGTTTCTCGTACTGTTTCACTATAGAGTTCTTCGGTTCTGTCAGAATGCGTGTCAATGCCTCACGGTCCAGCGGATTCAGGTAGGTCAGCACGGGCAGACGACCGATAATCTCAGGAATCAGTCCGAAAGACTTCAAGTCCTGTGGGGCAATGTACTGCATCAGATTCTCCTTGTCAATTCTGCGCACATTCTGTACGGAGTTGTAGCCCACGGTATGCGTGTTCAGACGCTGGGCTATCTTCCGTTCAATGCCGTCGAAGGCACCGCCGCAGATAAACAGGATGTTATGCGTGTCCACACCGATGTACTCCTGGTCGGGATGCTTGCGTCCACCCTTGGGGGGCACGTTGACCACCGTTCCTTCCAGCAGTTTCAGCAGTCCCTGCTGCACACCCTCACCACTGACATCACGGGTAATGGAGGGGTTGTCCGTCTTACGGGCTATCTTGTCTATCTCGTCAATGAACACAATACCTCGCTGCGTAGCCTCCACATTGTAGTCAGCCACCTGCAGCAGACGAGTCAGAATGCTCTCCACGTCCTCTCCCACATAGCCGGCCTCCGTGAACACGGTGGCATCGACGATGGTAAACGGAACGTCCAGCATCTTAGCTATGGTACGGGCCATCAGCGTCTTGCCGGTACCTGTCGAGCCTACCATGATGATGTTCGACTTCTCTATCTCCACGCCATTGCTATCCTCGGGCTGCTGCAGACGTTTGTAGTGGTTATAGACCGCTACAGACAGGAAGCGTTTCGCCTCATCCTGTCCGATGATATACTGATCGAGATAGTCTTTGATCTCACGTGGTTTGGGAACACTCAGCCGTCCCTTGACGGGTTTCTTCTCCCGCTTGGCTTCTGGTCCGTAGCCGTTGGCGGTTGCCACCTGATAGGCCTGCACGGCACATTCATCACAGATGTAGCCGTCAAGCCCTGATATCAACAGATTGACTTCTCTGTCAGAGCGTCCACAGAAATTACATGTCTTTCTTGCCATTCCTCTCTTACTTCTTACCTCTTACTTCTTCTTCAGCACCTGGTCTATCATGCCATACTCCTTGGCCTCCTCAGCAGTCATCCAATAGTTGCGGTCGGAGTCATTCCACACTTTGTCATACGGGGTGTGTGAATGCTCGGAGATGATGGTGTACAGTTCCTTCTTGAACTTCATAATCTCCTTGGCCTCAATCTCGATGTCGCTGGCCTGACCCTGCACACCGCCTAACGGCTGGTGAATCATCACGCGGCTGTGAGGTAGTGCGGAACGTTTGCCCTCCTTGCCTGCCACCAACAGTACTGCAGCCATCGAGGCAGCCATGCCAGTGCAGATGGTAGCGACGTCAGAGCTGATAAACTGCATCGTATCATATATGCCCAAGCCGGCCGTCACACTGCCGCCAGGCGAGTTGAGATAGATGCTGATGTCCTTGCCCGAATCTACGGAGTCGAGATACAGCAGCTGTGCCTGCAGCGTATTGGCGGTATAGTCGTCAATCTGCGTGCCAAGGAAGATGATACGATCCATCATCAGACGCGAGAAGACATCCATCTGCGTCACGTTCAACTGACGCTCCTCCAGGATGTAGGGATTCAGATACTGGGCCTGTGCGCTGACCACTTCGTCGAGCACCAGACCATTGATACCAAGATGCTTGGTAGCATATTTTCTAAAGTCATTATTCATATTCATACGCATTGTAAGATACAAAATTACAAAAAAAAGTCGAGATTCAAAAAATCTCGGCTTTTTTTTTGGTTAAAGAATTATAATTTGTCTTTTACTTTAACAGCTTCTGGAAATCTTCCAACGAGATTTCTTTCACGTCCAACTTCACGACGTCCTTCAGGGCGGCAGTCAGTTTCACGTCAACAGCACGATCTACAAGACCATCCATATTCTCCTTTTTCTTCAGCATCTCGGTGGCATAGTTCTCCAAGTACTCGTCGGGCACGTTTGACATGCCATACTGGGCAAACTGCGCACGGGCAGCCTCCTTGGCGACCTGTTTCAAGTCTTCCTCCTCAATCTTGATGCCAGTAGCAGCTACCAGCTGTTCCTTCATCAGATGCCAGCCCAGCTCCTTGATGCTGCCCTCGAAGTTCTTCTCTACGAAGTCGGCACCCTTGTCCTTGTTCTGCTGCATCATGAAACGCTTCAGGATGGCTTCGGGGAATTCCAGCTTGCCCACTTTCTTCTCCACGTGAGCGCGGACATCCAGCAGGAACTTATAGTCTGCATCGGCCTTGAACTGCTGTCCAATCTGGTCGGCAATCTTCTGGCGGAACTCCGTCTCGCTGTTCACCGTCCCCTCACCGAAAGTCTGGTCGAAGAGCTGCTGGTTGACGGGAGCCTTGGTGAAACGGCTGATTTCCGTCACCTGATAGGTGAAGTCACCGGTATGCTCAGCCACCTGGTCCTTCTCTATCTTCAGCAGGCTGCTGACCTCAACATCACTCTCAGGATAAGCCTTGCGGGGATTCCAGGTGATGATATCGCCCAACTTGGCACCATCGAAGAGTTTCTTCTGGTCATCCACCTTCATGTACTGAGGCATCAGCACGGCATCAGCAACCTCAATGCCACCTTCCTTCACATTGCCGTCGGCATCCAACTCACGCAGGTCGCCCTTCAGCATGTCGCGCTGCTCGCCGTCAAACTGCTCCACCTTCTCATACTGACCGGCACGAGCCTGATACATCTCCACCTGCTGGTCGATGAGCTTGTCTTCAACGGTGATATTATAGTAGGGCACCTTGTCCTTGGCAGTCAGCTTGGCATCAAACTCAGGAGCCACGGCAATGTCGAACTTGAATACCAGCGGCTGGTCGCTCTCGAAGTCAAGCTGTTGCTGTTGTTCGCTGGGCAGGGGTTCTCCCAGCATCTGGATTTTGTTCTCACGGATATACTCATAGAGTTTCTCGCCCAACATCTTGTTGATGGCATCCACCTTTACTGCGGGTCCATACTGACGCTTGATCATGCCCATGGGAGCCTGACCGGGACGGAAACCGGGAATGTTAGCACGCTTACGATAGTCTTTCAGGGTCTTCTCGACCTCAGGCTGATAGTCAGCCGTCTCCAGGGTGATGGTCATCAGGCCATTCACCTTATCAGGAGCTTCAAATTGGATATTCATCTTTCTCTATACCTTATTAAATATAATACATTCGTTTTTCGAGCGTGCAAAGGTACACATATTTGCCCGAATAACCAAAAATATTAAGTTTTATTTTCGTTTTTCGGCTAAAGTGGGGGCTGTGAACTGTAGGACGCTACGCAGTTGCGGAGTGCGACAGGATTACCCATATCGAACATACGACCTTTCAAGCGGAGTCCCATCATGCCACTCTTCTGGCGCACGGCCTCTAAGGCAGCAGTGAGTTCTATCTCGCGGTTCTTGTCACCGTTATTGTCAGCGTTTCGGATGTCTTCAGCCAACTGCTCGAACACCTGCGGTGTAAGGATGTACTGGCCGAACACAGAGTAGAATTCCTTCTCGCCATCCTTGTTTCTGACACCTAGGAATTCTTCCGCATAGCTGGCCTTGGGTTTCTCGTTCATCACCGCAACATTCAGCACAGTGTGTTCTTTGTCTTCCCACACACCACTGAGAATACCGTAGTGGCTGACCTCAGCCAGTGGCACGGAGTGGATGCTGACCATCAGTTGGTTATACCGTTCATAGGCCTCTATCATCTGCAGGGCGCAGGTCTTATTACTGAAACTTTGGTAGATGGTGTCGCCCAACAGCAGAAGCACGGGTTCACCGCTGGCAAACTCCACGGCTTGGAAGACAGCATGGCCGAAGCCCCGTTTCTCGCGTTGATAGACGTAGTGCAGGCGCTTGCCGATGTCAAGGATATGGTTTTCATATTCCTGCGCCTCTTTGTTCAGTTTGCAGAGATGCTCATCGCTCAGAGGACGCTCAAAGAACTCCGTATATTGTGAACGCTCCTCCTCAGAGCCTAATACCAGGCATATCTCCTCCACGCCGCTCTTCACCAACTCTTCTAACAGAATCAGAATGACAGGGCGAACCATACCGTCTGCACACGGTATCGGGAAGAAGTCTTTCTTCAGCGAACGAGTAGCCGGATACAGGCGAGTGCCAAAGCCTGCCACGGGGATGATAGCCTTGCGTACCACGTGGACGGGACGCAACGTCAGCGGATAAGCCTTCAAACCCTGTGCGTTCAAGTAATCTATCAGCTGCTGCTGGGCCTCCGCACTGCGGGCCAGGAACTGTACGGAACCGTCACCATGCGAACCGACGCCCTTGCCGCCATACACCAACGGCTGTACCTGTGGGTCGTGCAGCACCTGATGCAACTTAGGAGCCTGAAGGGCCGGCGACATGGGGGTGATGTACTTCTCAAACATCTCCTCAGCCTCGTTCATCAGCCGCCCCAAACCCTCTCGGTCACCCTCAGCCATCAGCATGGCCGCCTTGCTAACCATCTGCTGGTTCCACTCACCCAGCGCCTTCTGCAAGTTCTGTTCCTGCTCGTTGGAGGCAAATGGATAGGCCTTGTTCAGGTCTGCAAGGATGCGGATGGTGTCTTTCTCTGCACACAGGTCGGCAAACACCCAGTGCAGGTGTTTTTTCACGTTCAGCGACCTTACCTCTATCTCGTCACCATCGAAAGTCATCAAGTTCGGTTTCACGCCAAAGGCACACGCCTGGTCCAGTCGTCCGCAGCGGCTGCTGGTACGCAGTTCTCCAACGTATGCGATGTTCATCTCGCCCAGCGTATTCAGGTTCAGATTATACAATAGGTTAAAGGCGCGAGCCACCAAGACGCAGATGGCCGCCGAACTGCTGAGGCCGCTTTTCATGGGCAGTGTCATGTCGGTGATGCGAATGCGCACACCCCCAACCTTATACCACTCCAGCATGTAACTGGCCACTCCGGCACAGTAGCTGAAGAAGGAGCCCGACTTTGCCACGCGCTTCAGCTCGGCTTCGTTCATGCGACAGGAGAAGTCGTGCCACACATCACTGATTTCAGGAGCATCGCTGTGCATCTCGAAGATGGGTGATTTCTCCACTTCTGCATAGATACCTTGTTCTATACCTGTAACAATGGCGGCACCCGGCAGGATGTCGGCATTCATGGTGCGATAGTGTCCTGCCCAGTCGGTATGTTCACCGAACAGGCACAGACGGCCTGGGACGAATAATTTCAACATCTTTTTACTTTGTTTTGGCAATTATCATGTACAAAGGTATAATATTTTTCTGAATTTTGGCACTTTTTTGCAAAAATATTTGGCGGAAAAGATATTTTTATATACTTTTGCAGCACAAATAATAACAAAAGTTAATAACAAACCCATAAAATTGACTGCCTATCGACGTGAACTCTACTTCATAAAATTGTAAGAAAATATGAAGAACTATGCGAGCCAGACCGATGAAGCGCTGGCATTGCTTTATGTTAACGGAGACAATAGGGCTTTCGATGAGTTATTAGCACGTAACCAGCAGAAACTCTACAACTACATTCTGTTCGTGGTCAGAGACCCCGAAGTTGCTAATGATGTGTTCCAAGACACCTTTGTCAAGGTCATCACCAAGTTGCAGGACGGCAAATACACCGACTCCGGCAAGTTTTCCTTCTGGGTGACTCGTATCGCCCACAACATCATGATGGACGGCTACCGCCAGCAACGCGGCGAGCACATCGTTGACGTGGACGAAGAGAACGACCTGAGCCGTCTGCGGAGTGAGGAACTGATGGACATCAACCGCGAAAACGAGTTCGTCAATGCCCAGATACTGAACGACGTCCGTCACCTGATGGACATGCTGCCCGCCCCACAACGTGAGGTGGTCTATATGCGCTACTATCAGGACCTGTCGTTCAAGGAGATTGCCGACATGACGGGTGTCAGCATCAACACATCATTGGGACGCATGCGCTACGCACTTATCAACATGCGGCGCATGGCCCGTCAGCACAACATCCAGCTGAGCATGGAACTATAGGAGCCGGAGGTTACGAATGGTTTCTTCCGGTGTAGGGCTTTTGAAGATGTAGCTGCCGCTGACCAGTACGTCAGTACCTGCAGCCACCAAACGAGGAGCCGTTTCGTCTTGTACGCCACCGTCCACCTCAATGAGTGCCTTCGAGCCGCTGTCGCTGATGAGCTGTCGCAGCTGTTTCACTTTCTTGATGGTGTTCTCGATAAACGTCTGACCGCCAAAGCCCGGATTGACACTCATCAGCAGTACCATATCGACATCGCAGATGATATCTTCAATCAGCGACACCGGCGATGCGGGATTCAACGTCACCCCAGCCTTCATGCCCGCCTGATGGATTTCCTGTACCGTTCGATGCAGATGTGTACACGCCTCCACATGGACGTTCATCATCATGGCGCCCAACTTGGCCGTCTGCTGGATATAGTGCTCGGGGTGCACTATCATGTAGTGCACATCCAACGGTTTCCGGCATTTCTTCGCCACAGCCTCCAAGACGGGAAAACCAAACGAGATGTTCGGCACGAACACGCCATCCATCACGTCCAGATGAAGCCAGTCGGCCTCACTGCGGTTGATCATTTCCAGCTCGCTGTCCAGATGCAGGAAATCAGCAGCAAGCAACGACGGGGATACCAGTGTAGCCATTGTTCTTCTTTTTGTTCGCATTACACATCCGGGCATACTGTTTTATAAACAGGATGGCTGACGGGGAGGGTTGAAATTCTTCTTGGGTAAAATTTTGCATAGGCAATACATGTTTAGTGTTACTATTGATGAAACGTAACAGCCCCCCACTTTATTGTTTTATTATCAATAAATTTTATTATTGACCGTTCACCAAGATGCTGAACGCATTGCGGTAGCGTGTGGCCAGCCCGCGTTCGTAGTCGTCGTCGCCCTCGTCGTCACCCTCACGTTGAAGGAGCTGACCGTCAGCATCCCAGTAGTAACGGGTCTCGTAGGTGTTGCCTGACGACAGCTCAAAACGGGAAAAGGTGAAGACATGGTGGCCAAGCTTTTGGTCGAACAGTATGTCGCGGTAGATGCGCTGACCTTCCGTCGTTACCTCCTCCCTGACGAAGTAGGGCTGGCTATGCTCTTGTCCGTCACTGTCGTTCACATCGTCGAAATAGAACGTCAGCTGGGTGGTAGAGAGGGCATTGTCCTCATCGGCCAGCACTTCGTTCAGCACCACCTGCATCCGCCGTTGAGGCTGATTGGTCTTTCCATCACGTTCTGCCTGTTGTTTCGCCTTAGCATAGGCAGTAAGAATATCTTTCACCTTTTGTTGCTTGGGAGCCTGGGCCTGCACTGTTGTCATGACAACAAACAGGCATAAAATCAAAAAACACGTTTTTCTCATTGTATGAACGACAAAGTTCTGTTTTTATTGACGACAACTTGGACAACATAGACAACATTTATTATCTGTTTAATCTGTGCCATCCGTGGTCATAAAGAGATTTAATCCAAGTGGAATACTTCCTTGAGGGGAATGGTGACTGGCGAGTTGTCGGCATTGACTTCCATGATGTCTGCCATCATGTCCCACCACTTCTGCGTAACGGGATCCACATGTTCTGTATCCTGTGAACTGCCCTCGCCGCTGCACTCCTGGTAGCCGAAGAGGATATTGGTGTCTTTGTCCCAATAGATGCTGTAGTTGCCTACGCCCCCGTCCTTGATCATCTTGACCAGTTCCGGCCAAATGGCGGCATGGCGGCGCTCATACTCCTGTTCACAGCCCTTCTTCAAATACATTTTGAAAGCAAATCGTCTCATATTCTTGTTCATTTTAGTAGAAATATGTTGCAAAGGTACAAAAAATAAGTGAAAAGTGAAAAGTGAAAAGTGAAAAATTTGGTATTGTGCATACTTTTTCGTACCTTTGCCGACAAACTACATAATTACTGAAACAAATTCATGGAACTAAAAGGAACTTACTTGGCCGACGAACATCGCTACGACCAGTCGGCACAGATGTATCAGCGCTGCGGACGCAGTGGTGTGTTATTACCAAAGGTCAGCCTGGGATTCTGGCATAACTTTGGTGGCGTAGATCCCTACGAACGTAGCCGCGCCATCACCCACTATGCCTTCGACCACGGCATCACCCACTTTGACCTTGCCAACAACTACGGTCCCCCCTACGGTTCTGCCGAGGAAACCATGGGACGACTGATGGACGATGACTTCCGTCCCTACCGTGACGAGCTGTTCATAGCCTCCAAGGCCGGCTATGACATGTGGCCCGGCCCCTATGGCGACTGGGGATCACGGAAATACCTGATGGCATCCCTCGACCAGTCGCTGAAACGCATGCATATAGACTATGTCGATTTGTTCTACAGTCACCGCTATGACCCACAGACGCCATTGGAAGAAACCCTCCAGGCACTGGTTGACATCGTGCGCAGTGGCAAAGCGCTCTATGTCGGCATCTCCCGCTGGCCATTAGAGGCGCTGAAGACGGCAGACCAATATCTGCGTGAACGCGACGTACCGCTGCTCATCTACCAAGGGCGACTGAACATGCTCGACCGAGAGCCGCTAGAAGACGGTGTGCTGGAGTACTGCCATGAACACGGCATCGGCTTCATAGCTTTCTCACCACTGGCTCAGGGACTGCTCACGGACCGCTACCTGAACGGTATTCCTGCCGACTCACGCATGGCCCGCGAACACTTCTTGAAGAAAGAGGCACTAACCCCGCAGCTGTTGGATTACCTGAGAGAACTGAAGCAACAGGCCGACGAGCGTGGCGAGAGCATTGCCCAGCAGGCATTGCGCTGGGTGCTTGAGCAACAGGGCGTCACCAGCGTACTGGTGGGCGCCAGCAGTACCACCCAGTTGGCAACGAACCTCGCTGTTTTATAACAATTATATTGTCGTTATTTATGAAAAGAGTTTTATTTATTATACCTTTTTGTCTTTTTGCCCTATTACCTTTATCCGCCCAGCGGCAAATAGAGACGCTGAACTTCGGATGGGAGTTCAGCCGTAACGCACAGTTCACCAACAGTCAGACGATTGACGTGCCGCACGACTTCCAGATAGAACAGCCATGGGTGGCACCAGCCGCCAATGAGCGTGCCGACAACAGCGATGCCGGTGCCAACATCAAGAGCCGCCTGTCGGCACGTGGCTTCAAGGAGATGGGCGAAGGCTGGTACAGGAAGACTATAAACATCAAGAAAAAGAATACAGCCAGATACCTGTTGGATTTCGAGGGTATCATGCTGGTGGCTGACGTCTTCCTGAACGGCAAGCGCATCGGTGGCACCGACTACGGCTACGTGGGCTTTGAGCTGGATGTCACCAAGGAACTGAAGGACGGTGACAACACGCTGGTAGTGGCTGCCTATACGCAGGACGAGAAAGCGTCACGCTGGTACACTGGCGGTGGACTGTTCCGCAATGTCAGCATGGTCACCACCGCCAACGACCTTTATCTGGGCCGTCACCCGCTATACATCACCACCCGCCAGAACCGCTATGCCAACGTCGGTGTAGAGATGACTTTTGCCGGCAGGGCCAAGACGGCCAAACTCCAGCTGAAGGTCTTTGCTCCCGACGGTACTCAGGTCAGCGAGACGACACAGAACGTCAAGCGACAGACGGCATCGCGCACAGAGGAGTTTCAATTGCCAGAAGTAGAGATTTCCTCGCCGCAGCTGTGGGACACGGAGCATCCGAACCTCTATCGCGCCAAGGTGACGCTATTACGCGAAGACGGCAGTGTGGCCGACCAGTACAGCGAACGGTTCGGCATCCGTACTATAGAATACGGTCCTGAATACGGTCTGAAGGTGAATGGCAAAAAGGTGCTGCTGAAGGGGTATGCCAACCACCACACATTGGGTGCCCTAGGTGCTGCCGCCTATCCACGGGCCATCGAGAAGCGCCTGCAGCTGATGAAGCAGTTTGGCATTAACCACATCCGCACCAGCCACAACCCATACAGTCGCCAGTTCATCGAGCTGTGCGACCAGTACGGAATCCTGGTGGTTGACGAACTGTATGACAAGTGGACTCGGCAGCACACGGGCAACCGCGTACCGTTCATGAACCATGTTGCTCAGGACATTACCGAATGGATCAAGCGCGACCGCAATTCTCCGTCGGTGGTGATGTGGAGCTTAGGCAACGAATTGCAGCAGGACCCCAACCAGCCGTTCAACGACTTCGGCGTGACCTGTTACCGCATGATGAAACCCATTCTGCAACGCTATGACAACTCGCGGAAGATTACCGTCGCCATGCACCCCCGCTATCGTAACTGGCAGACGGACTCACTGCCATGTAACCTGGCAATGGAAACCGACATTCAGGCATATAATTATAGGTATATGTATTTCCCCGGTGACGGTCGCCGCTTCCCGTGGATGACATTCTACCAGAGTGAGGCCTCGACGGCTGCCATGGGACCCAACTACTTCGAGATGGATCTCAACAAAGTCATCGGACTGGCCTACTGGGGCGCCATCGACTATCTGGGCGAGTCACAGGGATGGCCTGCCAAGGGATGGTCACAGGGCGTATTCTATGTGGACCTGCAGCCGAAGCCGAAGGCATACTTCATGAAATCGTTCCTCAGCGACGAACCGCTGGTTCACCTCTGCGTCGTGGAAAACAAAGATGCCGGTACCATGTGGAACGGCATCGTCACGGGCTCCGACCGTCAGTCGCACCTGTGGAACCGGCCCGACGGCTCTAAAGTGAACCTGATGGTCTATACCAATGGCGACGAGGCGGAGCTGCTGCTCAACGGTAAGAGCCTTGGCCGCAAGCAGAACCCCAAGGATGCCAAACACCGCAATCAAATCAGCTGGAACGACATAGATTACAAGAAAGGCAAGATAGAGGCCGTGGCCTATCGTGACGGAAAGGCCATTGCCCGCCATGCACTTGAGAGTAGCGGCAAACCCGTCAAACTGATGGTGGAGACTGACAACAGCCAGTGGAAGGCTGACGGACAGGACCTGCAGCACATTCGCGTGACAGCCGTTGACAGCAAGGGGCGCCGCTGTCTGACTTATCAGGACGAGCTGACTTTCGAGGTGGATGGCGATGCTCGCATTGTAGCAGTTACCAATGGCGACATGACCAGCGAGGAACTGAACGCCGTCAACCACCGCCGACTATGGCAGGGACAGGCCATGGTGATTCTGCGTGCCGGACAGTCGCCATCGAAGATTACGCTTAGGACCAACAGCAACACCTTCAAGACGGTCACCACAAAACTGGAGACCACGGAATAGCATTTAAACCACGAAATTATTTTTTGACCACGAATTAAACGAATTACACGAATTAAACATAATATACGAATTGAACAAATAACACGAATTGAACAAATTATATGAATGATAATATGATGAAACGATTGCTTTGCCTTTGTCTCGTAAACTGCGCCATTGGCGCAGTCCTGGCCCAGTCGCCAGCTGATGTACTCCAAACCGCTGAGCGTGCCAACAACTACTTCATGACGAAGTATGCCGACCCCACACTGCCCACCAACGTCAAGCGGGTGCGGCCCTCGTCGCTGTGGACGCGTGCCGTCTATTATGAGGGACTGATGGCGCTCAACGCCGTAGCTCCCCAACAGCGTTATATCGACTATGCCCTGCTCTGGGCCAACTTCCACAAATGGACACCACGCAACGGGGTGAACACCTGCGATGCCGATGACCAGTGCTGCGGACAGACCTACGTGGAACTGCTGCCATACGCTGGCAAAGACTACAAGGAACTGCTCAGCAATGTCATTGCCAACCTGGACCACCAGATGCAGACGCCCAACACCAAGGGGCAGACGACAACCCCCAAGGCCAAGACCGCTGTCAACTCGCTATACGGATGGTGGACGTGGATTGATGCCATTCAGATGGCTATGCCACTCTATATGCAGGTGTACAAACTGACTGGCGACACGAAATACCGCGACCACGCCCTGCAGATGTATCTTTGGACACGCAACGAGTGCGGCAACGGTTTGTTCAACGTCAAGGATGGGCTGTGGTGGCGCGATGCCGACTACGTGCCTCCCTATCAGGAGAAGGATGGCAAGAACTGCTACTGGAGCCGTGGCAACGGATGGGTATATGCCGCCCTGGTACGTAGCATGAACCAGTTGTCACCGAAGGACAAGGCCTACAAGACCTTCAAGAAAGACTTCCTACTAATGTCGGAAGCCCTGAAGAATTGCCAGCATACCGATGGTTTCTGGCACGTCAGTCTGGTGAGCGATGCCATCTATCCCAATCCGGAGATGACAGGTACCGCTCTGTTCCTCTATGGTATGGCATGGGGCATTCAACAGGGATTCCTCAAGGCCGACCAGTACCGCCCTGTTTGCGAAAAAGCCTGGCAAGCCCTCAAGAGCTGTCTGCACAAGGACGGCTTCATCGGCTGGAACCAGGGCACTGGCAAGGATCCCTCTGCCGGACAGCCTGTCACCTTCACCTCTATGCCAGACTTCGAGGACTACGGCACCGGCTGCTATCTGCTCGGTCTTTCTGAATATTATAAACTGCTGACGAAATGAAAAAGGCACTTCTCCTCTTTCTTGTATGCTGCGATTTCATCGCAGCCTCCCCCCAGTCTTGGCCGAAAGCCCAACTGGAGGCCAAAGCGGGCACCCGCTGGTGGTGGTTAGGCTCGGCTGTCGATAAGCAAAACCTGCAATGGACCATGCAGCAATATGCTGACCACGGCATCGGAGCTGTGGAAATCACACCACTGTATGGTGTGCAGGGCAATCAGCAGAACAACATTCCCTATCTCTCTGACCAGTGGATGGCTATGCTCCGCGAAGTACAGAAAAACGGCAAGGAGATGGGCATCGAGGTGGATATGGCAACAGGTACCGGCTGGCCGTTCGGCGGACCGTGGGTACCAGTGGAAGAGAGTGCCTGCAAAGCTATCTTCGTTGACAAGCAATTTACGGGCAAAGCTCAGGGGTTGGACCTCTCAGTAGGTGACAAAGACAAAAAATACAGCCGACTATCAAAGGTGATGGTCTATGGCAACGGCAAGTCCATTGACGTGACGGCATTTATGAACGACGGACAGCTGACGTGGAATCCGGCACCCAAACCGTCACCAGTCCCCGTTGTCAAAGGCAAGAAAGCCAAAGGCAAGCAGAAAACAAATGCCACAGAACAGACCGATACTACTCAGTGGCGCGTTATCGCCCTGTACGTCCGTTACGCTGTCATGAAAGTAAAGCGGGCAGCCCCTGGTGGTGAGGGCCTGGTCATCGACCACTTTGACAGGCATGCCGTAGCCAATTATCTTCGCCATATTGAGGCGGCCTTTGAACGCACGGGAACTCCCTACCCTCACACGTTCTTCAACGACAGCTATGAGGTGGCTGATGCCACATGGACACCGACGCTCTTCGAAGAGTTCGAGAAGCGACGCGGCTACAAACTGGAAGAACACCTGCCTGAACTGGTGGATGCCGATGTAAAGGTGATCAGCGACTACCGCGAAACGCTCTCCGACCTGCTGTTGGAGAACTTCACACAGCAGTGGACGGCATGGGCCCACAAGCACGGAGCCATCACTCGTAATCAGGCACACGGTTCACCCGCCAACCTCATCGACTGCTACGCAGCAGTAGATATCCCGGAGATAGAAGGTTTCGGACTGAGTGACCTGGGCATCAAGGGACTGCGCACCGACCCTGGCAAGACGCGAAAGAACGACAGCGACTACTCAATGTTCAAATACGCCCCGTCAGCCGCCCACGTCTGCGGCAAGCCCTATACCAGTAGCGAGACGTTCACATGGCTAACGGAACATTTCCGCACCTCGCTGTCGCAATTGAAGCCCGACCTCGACCTGATGTTCTGTGCCGGTGTCAACCACATCTTCTTCCACGGCACATGCTATTCTCCCCAGAATGACCCGTGGCCAGGATGGAAATTCTATGCCAGCATCGACATGTCACCTACCAACAGTATCTGGCGTGACGCTCCTTACTTCATGCAGTACGTGGAGCGCTGCCAGTCGTTCTTGCAATGGGGACAGCCCGACAATGACTTCCTGGTCTATCTGCCCATCCGTGACATGTGGAAAAAGAACCCCGGCAAACTGCTCATGCAATTCAGCATACACGCCATGGGCAAACTGGCTCCAGAGTTCCGTCAGGCCATCATCGACATTGACAAGGCAGGCTTCGACTGCGACTACATCTCAGAACGTCTGCTGATGGGGGTCAGTTTCCGCAACGGCATGCTGCAGACAGCTGCTGGCACACGCTACAAGGCACTGATTATTCCCGGCTCTGGCGACATGCCCGAAAAGGTGAAAGCGCACATCAACGACCTCAAGGCTCAGGGGGCCAATATCATCTACGGCACCACGCCATCGGCCATGAACCGTGCCGCACGCCCTGAAGTCATGAAGACTGAGTATGGGTTGAAGGCCATCCGCCGCAAGAATGCCACAGGCTACCACTACTTCATTGCCAACCTGACGCCACAGGACATTGAGGCCATGATACCGCTGTCAGTCGATTTCAAGGGTGCCACGCTGTTTAACCCACTGAACGGCGACATCAACAATGCCGTGGTACGAGATGGAAAGGTGAAACTCTCCCTTCGCTCCGGCGAAAGCATCATCCTGCAGACATCGGGCGAAGAGACCGTAGTGGGCACTGCCAAGCCGCAACCGAGGGAAATCACGATTACCACGCCGTGGACACTCTCGTTCATCGAAGAATCCCCCAAGGTGGCCGGGAGTTTCACCCTTGACAAGCTCAAGACATGGGAGACGCTCAGCGATTCCGCTGCCGTCACTATGGGTACAGGAGTCTATACTACCACCTTTAAAATGAGCAAGAAAGACAATCCGCAGGGCAACTGGCAGATTGACCTTGGCGACGTCCGCGAGTCTGCTCGCGTCTATATCAACGGTCAGTTCATCGGCTGTGCATGGAGCGTTCCCTACATTCTTGATTGCAAACAAGCACTGAAAAAAGGCAAGAACGAACTGCGCATTGAGGTTACCAACCTGCCCGCAAACCGCATTGCTGACCTTGACCGTCGGGGTGTGAAGTGGCGCAAGATGGAAGAAATCAATGTCGTGGACATCAACTACAAGAAGACGACGTACGACAGTTGGGAACCCGTCAAGAGCGGTCTCAACAGCGAAGTACGCCTCATCGCCCAATAACCAAAAGAGCAGCAGTAAGCTTACTGCTGCTCTTTTGGTATCTGTAATTCCAAGTCCTGACGGTGGGCGAAAATGTGTGGTGACATAATCTCCACACCGTCCTCATGGAATTTGTCAAGGATGTTCTGGTGCAGGGCAGAATAGATCTCTGACAGCAACTCGGGCTTGTGGGCATAGGCATTGATTTCGTACTCCACATAGAAATCGTCGAGGGCCGTGATGCGCACAAAGGGTTCCGGTTTCCTAACGAGATGCGGCGTAGCTTTGGCAGCCTCCAGCAGCAGGTTGCGGATGCGCTCCCACTTCATGTCATAGCCGATGGTTACTTTGGTATGTACGATGACCCCGTAGTTCTGGGCAGCAAAGGTAAAGTTAGAAGTCTGCGAAGTCATGAGATTGCTGTTGGGAATAGTAATCACCTCGTTCTTACGGGTGCGGATGCGGGTCACAAGTACCGTCTTTTCGATGACGAAGCCCTCGGTATCGCCATACTTGATGAAGTCACCCTCATGGAACGGGCGCATATAGGTCATCACCATGCCCGCCATGACATTGCCAATGATGGCCGATGAACCTAACGAGACGATGATACCGATGAACACGGAGACACCCTGGAACACCTCGCTATTGCTACTGGGCAGCAACGGCCAAATCATGACCAGCATGAACGAGTAGCACAGCACGCGGACAATGACGAATGTCGGCTGCGCCCAGTCGGCATAGAAACCGTTGATCTTCAGTTTTCCGGCAGCTATCTCGCCCAGTAAATACTTGATGCCACGTACCAAGTAGCGGAAGCAGATGACGATGACCACTATCTTTAAGAGGTTCGGCAGGAAGCCGATGACGGAACTGAAAATGTCGGTGACGGGATCTAAGATATAACCGAACACGCGATAGGTAAGCGACTTCGTCTCGGGGAAGGCAGAGAACAGCAGCGGTATGCTGAACAGCAACTGCAACAAGATAGCTCCCCAGCGCAGCACGTTGAAACCTGTCAGGAAGACAATACCCTGACGGTGGACGTTCAGCACTTCGTAGTCCTTGAAGTTCAGCGGACGTGCCTGGCGGAGCAACTTACGTGCCAGCCGGATGCGCCAGCGGCGGTACAGCCAGTTGGTAAGACGGATAAGCAGTATCTGGGTGACGATGATGAGCAGCACCACCACACCGCCCTGAATCTTCTTCTTCAGGCCATACTCGGCATGCAGCTGTTCTATCTTTTGGCTGATAATGGTACGGTACTTGGCGGCCAGTTTCTGACGGGTAGTGTTCTGCCAGAGGGCGTCGTTGTCGGAAAGACTGATGATAACGGTCTCGCCAGCCATCACGTCCGACGAGAAGTCGCTGTCATAGACATACACGGAATCGGCAAACAGCGTGATACGCTTGCCCAACTTCAAGATGGTCTCAGCGGTCTCCTTGACTCGGGCACCAGGCAACTGGCCACCCTGACGGGCATATATAATAAATAAGGTATCACCCGCGACGATGAGCGGCGAACCGGGTGTCATGGAGCGCAGGGAGTCTATGCGTGCCTTGCGGCGCACCAGTTGCAGGGAATCCTCACGGGCACTCTGTCCTGAGCGCTCCAACTGTTCACGCATCAAGATGCGCTGCATCTCCAGTTCCTGCACCTGACTGCGCAGGGCACTGACCAGCGAGTCACTCTGTGATTTCAGCGAATCGACGGGAGTCTGTTCCTGTGACGTGGCCGTCAACGCCAAACATACAGCTATAATCAAGAAAAAAAGTCTGTACTTCATGCTTTTAGTGATTGGAAACGTTTTATGAGTGCAAAAATACAAAATATTTCATAATTATTAATACATTATTCATATTTTTTTTGTATTTTTGCCGCCAATTTCAAACTTATTACTAAAACATACATGTCAACATTATCTATTTGTATTGTCATTGCTTTCGTTATCGGCTACCTGTGCATAGCCCTCGAAAGTCTGACGCGGGTCAACAAGGCAGCCATCGCCCTGCTGATGTGTGTCGTCTGCTGGACGCTGCTGATGCTCAATCCCGCCAGCTTCTACCCGGCTGTAGAACCGGGTAGCGTGGTCCATCACATTGCAGAAGTCATCGAGCATCATCTGGGCGACGCAGCCGGTACGCTGTTCTTCCTGATGGGAGCCATGACCATTGTCGAGATTGTCGATTCCAATGGTGGCTTCAACTTTGTACGTGACACCATCAAGACGCGCTCTAAGCGGAAACTGCTATGGAGGGTAGCCTTTATGACGTTCTTTCTGTCGGCTATCCTTGACAACCTCACCACCAGCATTGTGATGATCATGGTGCTGCGCAAACTGGTACAGAGCCGCAGCGACCGCATGCTGTATGCAGCACTGGTCATCATTGCCGCCAACTCCGGAGGTGCCTTCTCCCCCATCGGCGACGTCACCACCATCATGCTGTGGATCAAGGGCGTCATCACCACACAGGGCGTCATTGCCGAGATATTCATCCCGTCACTGGTATCAATGCTGATTCCGGCAGCAATCATCAGTATGCAGCTGCACGGCAAGTTTGACAAGGAACAAAACCTGGTAACGGCAGAGGTCAGCCAGTTTACCAAGGTACAACGCGACATCATCGTCTGGCTGGGCGTAGGCGGACTGGTCTTCGTACCTATCTTCAAGACGCTGACCCACCTGCCGCCGTTCATGGGCATCCTGCTCGTTCTGGGTGTCCTGTGGACCACCACCGAGATTTTCCACTACAACACATCGGAAGAAGACACCATGGCTAAGCGCGTCAGCGATATCATGACAAAGATAGACCTGTCAACCATCATGTTCTTCTTAGGCATCCTGATGGCAGTCGCCGTACTACAGGAGATTGGTGTGCTGTGTGCACTGGGCGAAGGACTGAACGAGGCATTTGCCGGCAACTACTACGTCATCAACGGCATCATCGGCGTGCTGAGCAGTATCGTTGACAACGTACCGTTGGTGGCTGGCTGCATGGGCATGTACCCGGTGGCTGCAGACGGTGCCATGGCCATCGACGGCATCTTCTGGCAACTGCTGGCCTACTGTGCCGGCGTGGGTGGTTCAATGCTCATCATCGGCTCTGCCGCCGGTGTGGTGGTCATGGGACTGGAGAAGATCACCTTCGGATGGTACATGAAGAAGATCACGTGGATCGTCTTCGTCGGCTATATGGCCGGCATCCTGTGCTACTGGGTGGAAAAGATGATATTCTAAGCTAAGCTGCTATAGCATAGCAGCACAAAAAACGAAACAAAAAACGAAACACAAGAAACGAAGTGCAAGGGACGAAGCACAAGGACCACATACAAGGGACGAAGTGTTGACGGGTGGTAGCGGCGCTACCACCCTCATTTATTTTTGCAATTATTTTCCGTATTTTTCTATGGCTTCGTAGTACGTGTCTATGGAGCCGATGTCAAAACGGCCTGCCGTCATGGGCCAGGCGTGCATCACGGTGCGGTCAACCATGTAGTGAGCCAAATTGCCGGGAGCATCCTTTCCGCAGCCATTTTCCACAGATTGGCGCACCAGGTCGAGATCTTTCTTCAGATAGATATAGAACGGCGGTACTGCCCAATGGCTCTTGGGACAGGCGGGTTTTTCCTCCATGCCCAGCACGCGGTGGTCACTATCCAGTTCCACAACGCCAGTACGTTGGAGGCGCTCGATGGAAGGCTGTTCATGACACATGATGCACGACGTGTCCTTCTCTTTGGCAAAATCAACAAATTCCTGGAAAGAGAAGAACAGCAGGTTGTCGGCGGCAACCACCAGTAGGTCATCGTTGATATGCAACTGCTCCATGGCAAAAAGCAGGTCGCAGACAGCTCCCAAACGGGTGTCATTCGTCTCTGTGCCATCATCTACAATGGTAATGGGCTTTGCATAGTGCTGTTCTTTCACCCATTCTTCAAAAATCGGTGCAAATTTATGGTTGGTAATGATAATATGCTCGTCAATGTCATCAATCTGATCTATATCATCCAGCATCCTTCCTAAGATGGTGTTCTCACCAATCTTCAGCAACGGCTTCGGAAAGTTCTTCGTCAGTTCTCCTAACCTCGTGGCATATCCTGCCGCAATAACAATATTCTTCATTACTCAGTAGCAATTTAGTCATTAATTATTATTCACTTCTCACCATTCACTAGCGAAGCGCTACGAACCTCGCCCCGTCATCAGGCCGCACCCAGAACACCTGGAAAGTCTTTTCATACTCCGGGAACTGCTCTAAATAGCGTTCCGTCAGCACCTTCTGGATGTCATCTTTATAGGCAGGATCGACGAGGGCAATGCAGGCACCCTTGAAACCGGCTCCCGAGAAACGGCCTCCCCAGACACCGGGCAGGGTACGCATGATGTCGTAGATGGCTATCAGTTCAGGACTGCCGCACTCATAGTTATGGATACTGCTCTCACAGCTGTCGAACGACAGTTTGCCAAACAGTTTCAGGTTACCCGTCTCCCAAGCGGTAACACCCTGTCTGACACGGCGATACTCTGAATAGAAGTGCTCGGCACGGCGTGCAAAGCGGGCCGGCATGGCGATACGTGTCTTTTCGTATGTCGTCTTGGGAATGTCACGAAGGAAAGTCTTGTCAAAGGTACGCAGCGGCTGGTCGGTATAGGCCAGCATGTTCCACGCCGCCGTCTTACACTCATAGACACGCAGGTTATAATCGGAATTCACCAGACTACGGGTCAGTCCTGAGAAGAAGATGCCAATCTCAAAGTCGGGCATGTCGGCATTACGCTTGATGATGCGCCAGTCGTTCGAGTCGCAATCCAGGAACAGCAGGCCATCCTTCTTACCCAGTGCGATACATGCCTGGTCCAACAGCCCGTTGTTCAGGCCAATGTACTCACGCTCTGCCTCTGAGGCAATCTTCACCACCTCAAAGGGCTGCAACGTGATATCGTTAGCCTTGGCGAATGCCATGACGTAAGCTATCAGCACGGCGGCACTGCTCGACAGTCCACCGACAGGCAGCGAACCCTGAATGACACCGGTGATACCGTGCGACAGTTCGAAGCGTTTGCGTAACGCATATTTGGCACCACGGGCATAGTCGCCCCAGTGATGCTCCTTCACCTGTGTCGGAGCACCAAGATCGAAATCGACTTCGCCCTCAAAGGTCCTTGATGCCAGATGTACATGACTGTCACTGTTGATGTTAAACCACAAATCCACGCCCTTGTCAATGGCGAATCCTGTCACCAGTCCATGCTGGTGGTCAACGTGTGCTCCTAACGGGCAGACACGGTAAGGTGAAAAGATATGATACTGATATTCCATAATAACATAAAAAGCGGTGAAACACCTGTCACCGCAACATTTGTGGAAGTGGAGGGAATCGAACCCTCGTCCGCACAAGGAA
>JAEEGL016427124.1_pt1 | contig 58353 bp, 53 predicted proteins | sample 9134231 | NCBI WGS metagenome assembly JAEEGL01 (sample SAMN16246548, study PRJNA631951) | gut metagenome | biome: gut microbiome; feature: rumen; material: fiber-attached | host: Bos | place: Iran: Karaj | collected 2018-10
AGTACTCAGTGTTCTGTTACGGGGAAACGGGGGCTTACCTAAGATGGACGAACTGGCTCACGACGGAAAGGTATCAAGTAGAGAGCGACACGAGGTACGTAAGGGTCCTGTTTGGATACGTGGACAACAGAAAAGTCGGAGCAAGCGAACTGGCAGACCTTGGCAGTTTGCTTCAGGTAACGAAAATAAATACCGCTGTTGAAGTTACTGCCGTTACCTTAAGCGAATCGATCCTAAGCCTTTACGTGGGTGACGCTGCAACGTTGAACGCGGAAATCGAGCCTGCGGATGCAACGGATCAGGGGATGACCTGGACAAGTTCCAACGAAGGCGTTGCAACGGTAACGAACGGAACGGTGAGCGCAATTGCGGCAGGAACGGCCGTGATCACTGCAACGACGAGCAATGGAGTATCTGCAGCGTGCAGCGTAAGAGTAAGCGAACGGCAACAAAGCGTAGAAACGCTGACCTCCGGAAGTCTATCCGCTGCCGATGGACGGGAGGCGGTTAAGTCTGACAGAGGCCGTTCGGCAATGTACGACTTAAATGAGTACGTGGTAGAAGTCACGCCGCGAGAGGACGTTAAGTACTCCGTGTTCTGTTACGGGGAAACGGGGGCTTACCTAAGATGGACGAACTGGCTTACGACGGAAAGGTATCAAGTAGAAAGTGACACAAGGTACGTAAGGGTCCTGTTTGGATATGTGGACAACAGAAAAGTCGGAGCAAGCGAACTGGCAGATTTAGGTAGCTTGCTACAAGTAAAGGAAATAGAAAAATTAAGCTTTGGTAGCCTTTCTGCTGCCAATGGACGTGAAGCCGTTAAATCAAACAGAGGCCGTTCGGCAATGTATGACTTAAATGAATACGCCGTAGAGGTTACGCCGTGTGAAGGTATAAAGTATTCGGTATTTTGTTATGGGGAAACAGGGTCTTACCTTGGATGGACGAACTGGCTCACTACGGAAAGTTTTCATGTTGATAATGGCACAAGATACATAAGAATTTTGTTTGGATATACAGATGATAGAAATATTAACAATTCCGATCTAATCAAATTTGGTAAACTTATTCGCATCGGCGAGGCTAATTACATCCCCACCTACACCGTCACCTACAATGCAGGTCAAGGTACCTTTGCTTCCAACAACTCTCATAATGTTTCCGTAACCGCGGATGAAGGATATTTTTACTTGGATACCCTGGAAGAGGAGCCGGTTTGGGAGAATCATGAGTTTAAGGGTTGGCTGTACGAAGGAAGGTACGTGGAGGGCGTGGCCCTGAATTCGGACGTTACGCTGACGGCGCAGTGGCTTGAGACTTATTCATTGACCTATGACGCGAACGGCGGCGGATGGGATCAGAATCCGACGGGAGGATATGGCGCGACGACGCTGACGAGAAGGGTTGGTCCCGGAACGCATTACGTGGATTACGTGATGAATGAGCGCATTGAAGACCCCGTAAGAGCTGGTTATAGGTTCGTTGGTTGGAAATATGGTGACAAGATTGTTCGCAAGGTAAAGGTTTCCGGTCCCACGACGCTTGTGGCAGTGTGGGAAGGTGTAATTGCAATAGACGTGACTTTTGACGCAAACGGCGGCTTCTGGCAGTTTGATGATGAACCGGCGTTTACGACCGTTACGCAGCAGGAGCCTGCAGGTCTTTACTACATTGGCTGGCATGAACCTCAGAGAGATGGTTATGAGTTTGTTTGTTGGACCATGGATGACGAGCCGGTATGGAAGATCAACCTGACTGAGCCCATTACCGTAAAGGCGCAGTGGACAAAGAAGGTTACCGTAAAGTATCATCCCAATGGCGGATCTTGGAATGGCAGTAGCACGCCTCAAGTGGTAACCGACATATATACGGGTAATTATTGGGTTGGTCATGACCAACCTCAGAGAGACGGCTATTGCTTCCTCGGCTGGAGCACAAACGCGCAGGCTACAACGGCTGAGTCGGGTTATGAATTCAAACTGAAAGATGACACAACGTTCTATGCGATCTGGGGAGCAAATCCGGTCGTTACTTATGATGCAAATGGCGGCTGGTTTGAGGACGGAGAGTTAACGCGAACCAGAGAGTGGTTTTATGGTATGTTTCATATTGATGATTATGGAGTAAGGCGCGATGGCTATGACCTCCTTGGATGGGCATTGGAGCCTAGGGGAGACATGGTATATACTCTTGGTCAGGAGATCAACCTTACGCAGAGCATGACGCTGTATGCCGTGTGGAAGCAGTTCCCCATGATCATCTATGAGGCAAATGGCGGCGGCTGGGGTCGGTATGAGGATGAGGAAGGATATATCCAATATCATCAGACCTGGAAGATGCACTGGGATGAGGCAGGGCATTATTATCACGTTGGCATGGAAGCTCCGGAGATGCCGGGATATGATTTCGCAGGTTGGTATTTCCCGACGGGCGGACGCGCGGATGACGTGGCGATCCAGCTGCAGGATGGCCAGACCTATTATATCGAGGCGCATTGGGCAAAGAAGTGTACGGTAACTTACGTGACCGAGCCCGGTGGCTGGGGATGGTTTGACGGCGAGAGATATGAGTTTGACGTCTTTACGCGTGAAGCAACGGAGGGCGAGTATCAGATCGAAGGATGGACGCCGAACCGTGAAGGACCTTATAAGTTTATGGGTTACACGACCGTACAGAATGGCACGGAGGCACAGTACTTTGCAAATCAGAAGATTACCATTAGTGATGATCTTACGCTGTATGCCGTATGGAAGCAGTTGCCTACGATCATTTATGACGGAAACGGCGGCGGTTGGAACGCTATCGAAACGGAAGACGGCATTGCTTACGCAGATGTCGTGAGATATGACTGGCGCGAGCCAGGTCACGTCTATTACGTGGGATTTGAGGAGCCTTGGCGTGAAGGTTATATATTTGAGTGTTGGGTTGACGCACAGGGTAATCGCGTCAATGAAAACAGACTTGACCTTGAAGACGGTGACGTATATACCTTCTATGCAAAGTGGAAAGAGCCCGTTACCGTAACTTACAAGACTTACATTGGCGGCTATGGCTATAACTTTAGTACGGAAGAGTATGTGTACACCACCTTTGACCATGAGGTGATGACTGGTGAATACCGTGTTGACGAGTGGCGCCCTGAATCCTTCGACGAGCCTTATAGGTTCCTGGGTTATGCGATGGGTCATGATCACTATCAGATTGGACAGGTGGATTATCAGCCGGGCGATCACGTCATCCTGACGGAAGACGTTACGTTCTATGCGATTTGGATGAGAATGCCGACCGTCACCTACAGAGGAAATGGCGGTGGCTGGGGTGATCTCATTGAAACTGAGAACGGCGGCACCACTTATAAGAAGACGGTAAAAATGGATTGGCGTGAGCCGGGTTATGTTTACTACGTGGGATTTGAACAGCCTTGGCGTGAAGGATACGTGTTTGCCGGCTGGGTAGACGCACAGGGAAATCGTGCGGATGACAGAAGAATTGACTTTACCGGCACCACTGCAGAGACCTTCTATGCAAGCTGGAAAAAGGAAATAACCATTACGTATGAAAATGGCGGCTTTGGTGGCTGGGGAATGTATGACCAGAGTACCGATACTTACGAGCGTTTAAGCATTTCGAACAACGTGTGGACAAACGAAGAGTACCGCGTTGACGGTTGGGAGCCGTACTGCGGCGGTTATCCTTGCAGATTTATGGGTTATGCACTGGGTGAAGAACACGCGAACTACGGCATAGTGGATTACCGGCCTGGTGATCTGATTCCTCTGGATGCTAACTCTGAAGACATGACCTTGTATGCAATTTGGCATGAGATTGCGCACGTCAAGTATGATGCGAATGGCGGCGGCTGGGGCAAGATCAGCACGGGAGAAAATGATACTGCGTGGGAATATTATGAAACCGTGCGACGCGAGTGGCGTAATCTTAAAGAGTATTATACTTATATCCGACAGGAGAATCCTTGGCGCGAAGGCTATGAGTTTGGCGGTTGGGTAGATGCCAACGGCGCATCCATGGATAACCAAGAGATTCATTTCTATGAGTATAGCGTGAGCCAGACCGTATATGCGAAGTGGCTTTCTAAGGTAACCGTGACGTATGATGCCAACGGCGGAAGCTTCTTCGGTCATGACGTAAATACCCCGGGCGAGACGGATTACGTGCATTATCGCGACGGGTACGAGGGAGAGTATTACTTCGACGGCTGGACTCCTTTCAGAGATGACTATGTTTTCGCTGGTTGGTCCACCACGCAGGATGGTGAGCCGCTTTCCAATCCCGTGACGCTGCAAGGCAGCACCACGTTCTACGCAGTATGGCAGGCAAAGCCGGTTGTGACTTATGACGCAAACGGCGGCGGCTGGGGAATGGAATATGGCGAGAACGGCGTGACGTATGAGGAAACGACGAAGGAAGCAAGTGCGGAACTTGGAGATTACAATGTTGGACTGTATTGGCCTGAAAGGGATGGCTACGAATTCGTAGGATGGGCGGAGACGCCGAATGCGCAGACGGCTGAGTCAGATTGGGAGACGACCTTGACGGGTTCCACAACGTTCTATGCGATCTGGAATAAGTTGGCGATAGTGACGTATAATCCCGGACCGAATGCAAAGTTCAGTGATAACTCCACCATCAAAACGAAATACGTTGACAAGGGAAGCTGGTTTAACCTTGGATGGTATGATGAAATTGAACCCATAAGAGAAGGCTATCGCTTCGACGGCTGGCTTTATAACGGAAATGCCTATGACAGCATCCGCGTAGATGACGACGTTACGCTTGATGCAGATTGGGTTAAGACTTATGAGTTAAAATTCAACGCAAACGGCGGATACTATGACGGCGATGCAAACTTTACGATCTGCGTTTGGGAAGTTGATGACGGCGAAGGCTATGATTTCTGGGTCTATGAGGCTCCGATCCCGGAGCGCGAAGGATGTATCTTCGGCGGCTGGAGATTGAATGGCGTCAACGTTAACTCCGTGGAAATCGACGGCAGCGACGTGACGATCTATGCATACTGGCTGGATGAAAACGGTCAGCCCATGGGATATAATATCGCGGATAGCGTGCTGACGCTAATCAATCAGGAAAGGGTAACGAATGGTCTTTCGCCTCTTAGCGCGTCTGCTGAGTTGAACCAGTTAGCGATTGTCAGGGCTAATGAGATCGTAAGCACTTTCGACCACGTGAGACCGGACGGAAGCGATTTTAACACCATCTTGAATCAACATAACGTTACTTATCTGACTGCAGGCGAAAACATCGCCGCCGGCCAGACGACTCCGGAAGCCGTAATGACTTCATGGATGAATTCGCCCGGCCACCGCGCGAACATCCTTAGCGAAGACTTCGGCAAAGTCGGCATCGCCTGCGTCCATATTGACAATAGCGAGTATGGATACTACTGGGTGCAGATCTTTACGGATTGAGTGAGGGTTTGAAGGTTTGAGCTGAGGCTTTGTCTGGCCGCAGGTTGTGGTCGTGACGGGCCGAGGTTTTGGGCCACGGGGACGTGTCTACTGTCACGTTTTAAGGCAAAAGACCGAAAGAAAAGTGTATAAGAAATGATGAAAGATCCACCCGGAGGCGAGAGCTGAAGGGTGGGTTTTTTGATGGAGGGGAAAGGGAAGAGATGGCGGGAGAAGAAGGCAAGGAAATTAGCTCTGACATTGAATCTGAGGTTCGGTAAAGTGAACGAAAATGTTCATTTAGTTGAACGGAAGTATGCCCCTAAGCCCATATTTACTGGGATGAAATGTTCGACAAAATGAACAGTTGTGTTACCAAAGTGAACTTGTGGGAGGAATTTTGTTATGTTATGATTAATATAAACATGTGGGAAGAAGGATATGGCAGATTTACGAAGACCGACGGAATCGATTATGTGTGCAGAGGGGTGGCATCATGAATCGATAGACCAAATCTATTTGATTATATTTTTTGCGCATACGGAATATTCACTTGTTTTCCATTCCATTTTCGCCTTAAAATTTGTATAATATATTTAGCTATATAATATCATATGTGTTTCTAAAATACATTTTGTTTAGTATTATGAATGAATATAGAAATGATAATAAAGGATTCTGTAATGCTAAAGAGAAGGAGGTATATAAAATATGGCTGATAAGAATAAGTTATCTATATACTTGATAAAAAAAGAGTTTATTGAAAAAGATATTCATATATTGAAGTCAGATTGTGAGAGCATTCACATTGAAAATGTTGGAGAAGTCTACTTTGAAAAATCAAGTTTAAGAACTCCGGCTTGGGTGAACTCTTTTTTTCAAGGACAGCTGGATATGCAGAAATTATATACTTCAAATGCGAAAGCAATACTTTTATGCAGGGTGGAAGTGGAAGCAAATATCACTAGAGTATTCGCATTGACTTTTGGATATGGTAAAAACATGCTAATAGATGGGGTCATAGAAGAGGATTTTGGATTAAGAGTAGTTTTGAATACTATAACATCAGAAAGCCTTAGAAAAATAAGCAAAACGAATATTGGCGGAAATCAGAAAATTAGTCAAGAGCAAATGCCCCTTGAAGCAGATATAGACGAGTTTCAAGTTGATATGGACCGAGATTTGATTGGAGCCATTACCGGTCGATCAGAAGATGAATCATTTGTTATGGGTATGATGACTGGGACGGATATGCTTAGTCTAACGGCGAGTGTAAACATAAATAACATAATACCCTTCTTAAAAAAGGTATATCCTCGATATATCTCTAATGCATATAAAGAGCAATTTTGGTGGGTTGATAATACTAGGCGCGTAAGAGACAAACATGTTATTGGAGAATTGGACAATAAATTATTCCATCATATCAAAGAAGAGTCACCCAAAGTGTGGATGGCAGTACCTGAGGTGATTGAATGGGATAATATTAAGGGGTTCAAATATTGTGGAAATGAGTTACAAGACGATATCGAGATCGAGAAGGTAGTTGATAGCTTAAAAAAAGAGCTAAGTAGTATTGACCCATTTAAGAGCAAAACCATATATGCAATTCGTGAAGATAATGGAGAGCGAGCGCATTCATGGAATGCATATAGTTGTATATATGCGGAAATGGAATATAAGGGCGCGATATATTGCATAAATAAAGGGAAATGGTTCTGTATAGATAAAGATTTTGCGGATTCCGTTAATGAAGACTACGAAAAAATACCCGTATCAGAAATGACATTTCGCCCATATTTCAAGGATAGATATGTCGATGAAGGTGAATATACTAAGGCTATTGTTGATGCCGATCCAGGCCGTTTCTTGTTAATGGATGCCAAACCAATTTCATATGGGGGTGGACATAGCAAAATAGAGCTGTGTGATGCACTTACTGTAAATGGCGAATATATTCATATAAAAAAATACAAGAGTTCAGCGGTACTCAGTCATTTATTTAACCAAGCGTTTGTATCTACGAAATTAATTAAAGATGATAAGGAATTTCGAGAAAAAGCAAATAGTAAAATTAGGGAACAAGCTGATAATAAGCGTTTTCTCATAAATGATGATAATTTGCCTACAATCATCTTGGCAATCATATCAAAAAATGATGAACAAAGACCGAGGATACCATTTTTTAGCAAATTAGCTTTAAAATATGTATACCGCGATTTGCGATCAATGGGATGTAAAATATACATAAAAAATATTAAGGAATGTTAGTTACAAGGAATTATTTATATAAAAAGCTAAGGAGAAGAGAATGCAAGTAGAAAGTTATTTACGTTTACAACTTTTGTTCGGAGAGAATAAAGCGCCCACATTCAATAAGAATCTTGAAAAAATGATTACATTAATTCTTTTTGATGTTAAGAAGAATTCTCAGCAGAAAAATACAGCGATAGGACTTACAATAGTAGGCATCATGGAAAAATTGAAGGAGGTATACCATATTGCGTTTTCAGATTCAGAGATATTATCTGCCATAAATTCTCCCCGCCAAACACGCATCGTCTGTTCTAGAGTAGATATGGATTCAGCACTAAATGAATATTCAATATCTTCTGAAGAATATGATAAATTAGAGAAAAGAGAAGAGGAAAATCGACTTAAAGATTTAATAATAAATTTCTTGGAGCACCATACAGAAATTGAATATTCGGCGGACGATTTTCTGGAATTATTGCATAAACATTTTTATACGGTTTTTAATTCAAACGCAGCCACATTATTGAGTTTGATAAATCGAAATTATGATTACACAAAAACTCTTAATATTCAAGGCTTTGATTTTTCGCAAGAAGAAAAAACTGCAATAAACAAATTTCTATATTGGAATAATGATGATAAAAATAAATGTGTTTATGAACTGGTTTCGTGTTGCTTTGATTATTGTATGATAACGGCTCGACAAGGGACGGATGCGTATCGGAGAATTTTCTATCAAAAAGTTTTCTATTTGGATGCTAATATAGTTTTTAGGATGATGGGAGTTAATCACATAAATCGCAAGAAGGTTATCGATGCATTTATAAGAAAATGTCAGAACTTAAAAGTATCTGTTCGAGTGACCAATACAACATTGAATGAAATAGACGAAACTATTGCCCATCATGTTCAGATGATATCTGCGTTATTAAATAAATCGGAACCGATTGATCCGGATACAGTCGTTTATCTTAGTTCTTTAGGCGGAACCGCGAGCTTTTATCAGGTATATTATAACTGGTGCAATGATCCATCTAATAGGGTGGCAGATTATTCGGCTTTTGAGTATGAATTAAAAAAATTGTCACGAGAAATTATTAAAGAATTTAAGCAACAAAGCTTTGATAGTTATTCAGTGACAGAGCCTAAGAAATTTGAAGCTTATGTATCTTCGCTGTCTGCATGGAAAACCAACAAAAAGCGCACTGTATATTTGCCTTCTGTTAAAACGGATGTGAATAATTTTATGTTTGTTTCCTCGCTAAACGAACAGGAAAAAGGAACTGATTTTTTTGGAACCCATAATTATATAATTTCTGCAGACCATGCATTTTGTGATTGGGCGAAAGAACTTAGACCAGGTGCAATTCCTATAGTGGTTTTACCCAGTGTCTGGTATTCAATAATGCTTCAATACTCAACGAGAACTAACGATGATTATGCTTCATTTACGAGCTTTCTAAATTTCAGCATGTCGAATAGTGAAGGCGGAAACAATACTTGGAAGATGGAGGTGTTGAAAAAAATAATAGCAATAGAAGAGACAGTCAAAATTAAAAATGAAATAGGTTATATTATAACAGAAAAACTGAAGACGGGTGCGGTTCATGATTTGGATTCAGATGGCGTGGATAGAATTGTTCAAGAAGCATATCAAAGCATTGTTGAACAGAAAGTGAATGAGGCGCGTGAAGAAGAGCGGCAAATCGCTGGTGATAAATTAGAATCATACAAAGAAAATGTTACTAGGGAGATGTCTAAAGTCACATTTGCCGCGCAATCAGATGTTAAGTTGGCAAAGGCTGAAACGGAGCGAGTTAAAGCTGAAGCGGCGGAAGAACGCATAAAAGCAAAGGAGGAAGCTCAGGTTAGTTACAGAAATGGTCAAGCCGAAACTCGAAAGATGATAATAGATACAGAAACTAAAGCGGAAACTAAAAGGATTCATCGAAAGTATTGGATAATCACGGTCATAATGGTACTTGTATCTTTTCTGGTTTTGGGGGCGTTCATTTATTGGATCGCTACGCAACAGGTAATATCAGGTGGACTTAAGGAGGCAATAGATTTATTGAAATATCTTATTGCATTGGGAGCATTTATTGGTAATGCACTTATCATTGGGAAGGTATTTTGCGGATTAGATATTGAGAAAATTGAGAGTAAAGTTAGAAAACGAATAGAAGAAAAGTACAAATACTTAAAGGATTCTTAAACTGCATCTATAAATAAAAGATAAGCTTTGGTTGGATTTCATTATATGCGTGTTCTAAAGCCGGATTTGCATTCTTTTTTCTTTATATTCTTTAAGTGTCATAATATTTTACCTTTATTTAAGTATTTCCATGAAACCTGGTAATTTGGCGGCCATTTTGTCATCTGGCGAATTGAGAAAAGTAGATACAGGCCGCTTTGCATCTGCGAGTTGCTCGCGCGGAAGCGTCTGGTGGTTATTCATGCATAAACGTAAACATTATTAACAAAAATATTGCATATTATCAAAATGAATGATAATATAAAATAAAAATGATAGAAGGTGACGGGATGCGTGAATTGTTAAGGAATACATTTGGGGGAAAACTTGAACAATATGACGAGGCAAGATATTCCTTGCCGTTGTACCTAAAAGATGGCAGGCGCTTTTTTGACGCGTCCGTTTTAGGATGTTCTTTTGTCATTGTGCAGTTTGTGACTGCAGAGCGGTTTAACGTTAAGACGCTTAAAATACAATTAGCGACTTATCAGAAGCATATAAAAAAAAGTGTGACATACGGATTTGACAAGGTTAGTTCCTTTCAGCGTAAAAGTTTGATTGAGAATGACATTCCTTTTATTGCGGGCAATGGTCAATTGTTTCTTCCTTTTCTTGGCGTTTATTTTGAAAAGGCTGCTCTGAATGAAGATGTCACCCCAGAGAAATTTACATGGGCTGCACAGATTCTATTTCTTTTGTTTCTCTATGAGAAAAATGGATGTTCCAAGTCGGAAGCGTGCAGAAGGCTAATGGTTAAGCCAATGACGATTACCAGGGCGTCAAAGCAACTTGTGGATAAAGGATTAATCAAAGAGGAGCGAAGGGGAAATGAGATTTGGATGATCATCGCCGAAGAAAACAGAAGGGCGTTTTACGAGAAAGGCGAGAAATATCTGATAAATCCAATCCACAGCGTCATATATGTTCCGAATGTAAGGAAAGATCGTGACATGCCTGAGGCGGGGGAATTCAGTTTGGCACGGAGGTCTGATTTTGGTTATCCTGAGTACGTGGAATATGCGTTTTATAAAGATGATCCTCACGTAAAAGATATGCGGGGAGTGGATCCGGGTCTTGACGCGTCCGGGAATCTTGCGCGGTATCAAAAATGGAGGTATGATCCTAAACTCTTTTCAAGTAACGGAATGGTTGATCCGGTTTCACTGATATGTTCCTTAAGTGACGTAAAAGATGAAAGGATTTACAAATGCCTTGATCAGGTTAAGGAGGAAATTTGGGAATGGCAGACAACGCGGAATTAAAGAATAACCTAAAATCATTTAGGGAGACATTTAAGGATTATGCGGATTATTACACGGTCATAGGCGGAACGGCATGCATGATTCTGATGGAAGAAGCCGGAAGGAATTTTCGTGCGACCAAGGACATTGACATGATATTGATCATGGAAGACGGCGGGGAGGAATTTTGCAAGGTTTTTTGGGAGTATGTAATCAAGGGGAAATATGTCTGTGGCTGGAAGGAGTCGGAGCCGCATTATTACAGGTTTACTGATCCCGTTGCGGGATTTCCGGGGAAAATAGAACTGTTTTCCAAGAGAAAGGATTTTAAGCTTGATGCCAGAATCATTCCGGTTCATGTGGACGATGATGTTTCAAGCCTGTCAGCGATTGCGCTAGATAATGACTTTTATGACTTTATGAAAGTCGGCCGTCGCATCGTTGATGACTTATCCATCCTAGGAGCGGAGTACGTTATTCCCTTTAAGATGTATGCATGGCTAAACAACCTTGACTTGAGGAAAAAGGGAGAACAAATCAATTCGGATGACATTAAAAAGCATAAAAATGACATTTTTCGGTTAGTGCCTTTGACTAACCCGGAGGTCAAGGTTCAAACCGTCGGAAACGTAAGGGCGACGATACTTGCGTTTTTGGAAGCAATGAAGACGGAGAGCATTGCAAGTGAGTTTTTGCCTAACGGCAGAACAAAAGAAGAAACGCTGGACATTATCAGGCAATTATACTTATGATTTGTAGCACAGAAGATTCGACATTAGTGATACGGCTCATGACAGGGCACATGATACGACCCATGATGAGACGAAAGATTAACACGGAAAAAGGTTAGAATTTTGCCTAAGCTTGGCTGCTGGGATGTCAAGCGTGATCATGCCGAGCGCGACAGCGACCGGTATAGGACAAAGCGGGTAAACATTGACAATGGTTGGGAGAGTTTTTACGCAGTGAAACCGTGACGGGGGAAGGAACAATCATGGCGACAATTAACGTGTATGAACAGTATTTTGAGGCGGATGCAATGGCGAACGGAGTTAAGAGGCGCGGAGCCAAGGGCCTTTTGATCTCTGATTCTGAGGCCGGAGAGATCCGTTATGAGGCGGCGGTCAGCTTTTTCTCGCATGCAGACGAGGAAGACTTTGCGGTGTCATATGACGCCTATTTCACCAAGGAAATTTATTCCGGGAAGGGCGGCGCTCAAAGAAGCGTGAGAAGGAGTTCTTAGAGCCTGATACGTTTCGGAAGGTGATAGATAACCTTGCCGGGGAGATTGGCGGAAAGGTGTATTGGGATCAGCCGCTGCGGGAGGAAGGAATGAAATGCTTGTTTCGAAGAGACCGAATAGGTCTGGGATAATTATGTAGATAATGTAAAGGGCTGGAGACGTAAGTGTGTCTGCCAGCCCTTATCTTTTGTCTATGCAACGAACGCGTTAGACGAATTACATTTTTTTAGTATTGAGAGACGTGCTTTTAGGAGTGAAGGCTATGTTTAATACCATATCCATGCCATCTGCAAGTCTTTGCAGGAGCTTGATGGACGGATTGCGAGTGCCGTTTTCAAGTTTGCTGATCTCAGCCTGAGCAATGCCGGTACGCTCGGATAATTCCTTTTGAGTTAAGTTTTGCGACATACGTGCGTCGATCATGGCGCGGATCACGTTCAGCTCCGGTTGGATTTCATTATATGCTTGTTCGAAATTGGGATCTTGCATTCTCTTTTCTTTATATTCTTTAAGTGTCATTTTTTTATACCTCTTATTTAAGTGTTTGTGTTTTCAAATCGATACAGTGCCCTCGTAATGTTGCTGCCAAGCTTGCAACGCAGTTCAAAAATACCATCTTCCAAATGATCGGAATAGGGTAAACGCAACTCTGTGCCTTTTTCTTCAAGTATTTCCATTAAACCTAGTAATTTGGCGGCCATTTTGTCGTCCAATGAATCGAGAAGATCTGATATGGGCTTCTTTGCATCCGCCGTTTCGTAAAATTCCAGTTGAAACATTTTTGTCCTTTCGTGTGTTTGTAGTAATGACATGAAAAATTTGAGATCGTATTTCTTAATATTTGTATATGAGATATATCTCAATCCATCAAGAACTTTTGATAAAGAAAATTGAAGATTTTTTAATAATCGCGCATATGCAATTTGAAAAATATGTGTCTTTATGTGAGTACATACAGCAGATGATGGACTTGACAAAGTGACGTATGTCAATGTCGAGGGGATAATTGAGATGATGCGGTCGGTGGCAACGCCAGATGTTTTATGGAAGGGTATGGCAGGAATGGCATGCATAAATAAAAAGTTGATTTTTTAAGAATAATAAATCATAATAATGTTAGTCATATACGAAGGTTTAAGGCTTAATTGCGTTGATTCCAGTGAAATCTATGATCACATAAAAAAGCTATCATAAGTTATAATCCGCAAGGAGAAAAAATATTTTTGTCGTTGCATATGTTAGGGGATGTTTTGATGACTTTGGTGATTTTTGGAAATGTTTTACTACAACAGTTAAAGCATACAAAGCAGTAGAGGCCATTTAACATATGAGCAAGTGCTAAAGGAATACGACCTGTCTTCTGAAGAAATAATGTCAGGCTCTGTAGTCGGAGAAGATGATGGCGGATTGGATGCCATTTATTTTTTTGTTAATGGTCATTTAGTAATTGATCTGAAAACGATGTTACCTAAATCTGACGTTAATTTTGTAGTGTATTTTTTCACTTGTAAGCATCGTAATAGCTTTAAGCAAGATCCAATTAATAGTATTTATACTAGTTTAAGTGAATTGCTTGATTTCTCTAAGAATAAGTCGGATTATGATGGTAATTATAATTCGGATGTACAGAATAAGAAAGGAATGTGGTGCTAAGGCAGCAACCTAGCATCATATCAGAAAATATGGCAGTTTGTTATTTCAATCGCGATTATGAATGCAAATACAAATGCAGTTATGAAATGAAAGCGAGTATTATTGATATCGAGATTGAGTATGATATTAGTGACGAAGTACCAGCAGTTAATGGCGTTAAAATGTATGGGCCCAAAACAGAATATAGAAAAAGAGACATCTTAATTGTTGATCATCAAAATAATACAAACATACTAGTAAAGGAAGCGTATTACGCGGGACATAGTAGCGTTTGGGGAACGCCAGATGAAGGAACAACTACGAAATTTCAATCAAGCATCTATTTTGAACATGCGGCACTAGATAAAATATGTCTTTTGCCGGAGACGCCGAAGGTTAGTGCAGTAAGGATTTATAGCAAGGCTATAAATGATTTGTTAGGACATCCAAGCCGTAAGATTAAGGATAATGACGAAGAGTATGCGATTATTCTGTCAAGACAGAATTGTGCTAAATGTACAGAAATGAACCTTCATAATAATATCAAAAGGATTACACTCGCAGATAATTGGAAGTGCATAAGTAATGATAAAACTCACAATATGTCAATAGATTTTACCGGATATGTTGAGATTGAAATTGCAAAAAGAGTGAATTACGAGCAGGTGTCAGATTACATATATGAACTGGAAATTTTTATGCAGTTGTATTATCCTGATAAATTTAGGGTGGACAAAATATATGTTAAGGTTGGAAAGATTTTCTATAAAATAAGCATACCGCATGCACACAAGGATCTAAATTACAAAGAAAGAAACGTGAGAGTATCTGTTGAAGAGCCACTGCTAGATTTCTTGAAAAAATGTTATGCGACGATTCCATATAGAAAAAGCAAGACGGAAATACGGAATATTCCATATATTGTTATGAATACGTCAAGAGGGTTAGAGGATAATTTTCTCATGTTCTATAGATTTATAGAGTGCTATTACAAAAAACAACAGATCAATAACATAAATAAGACTTTTATAACTTATAGCATCAAGGAAAATTATGCGAAAGAACACGACCTGTCAGAGGATGAAATTGAAAGACTCGCGCAAGAAATCGTATGTTTAAGAAATCATTATGTCCATGCGGGATACTATATAAAGAATTCCATTCTACGAGTTTCGTTCGATAGGATTAATAGAAAGAAAAACCCTAAAGATTATACCGCGAATAATGTAGACGCGCATTGGATATATGAAAGAATGAGGATACTTTATAGAATAACGATAAACATTATATTCAAAGACATGTTAGGTTATAAGCGGTATAACTTTGACAAGGATTTGTGAATTATTGTTGGTAAAATGCTCTTGAAAATTGAAACGAGTTATGATATTCTTAAAGCAGAACACATGTTCTGCTTCTGAAAGGAGGACTCGTATGGATACGCGGATTTTTTGCAATGAAGAGTGGGAGCAGTTTTCAACGAGTGGTCAAGTTGTGTTATGTGGATATTATCATAGATACTGGAATCCGGATAAGACGAAAAATCAAGCATTTGACATGTTTAGCGGCAGAATACTGGACGTCAAGGATAAGCAGGAGAAAGGGATTCGGTATTTTTATCAACAGTTGGATGAAGAAATCTGCAAGGGTGTTTCTATTTGCGTAGTACCGTCTCATACCCAAGGAAACGTAAATGACTCTGGAATAGCAGAGTTAGCCAGAAGGCTTGCGTGTAACGGCCGGGTAGATAAGGTGGATTATTTGCTTCGCGTTAAAACAATAGATAAACTGGCTCACGGCGGAAGTCGTGACATTCGCGCTCAGTTAGACAGTATTGCAGTGAATCCTAAAATGACCGTGGACGGAGACGTGGTGTTGATAGTAGATGACGTTACGACGTCTGGAGCATCTTTGGAGGCATGTAAACAGATACTGTTGTCAAATGGAGCAAAGCGCGTAGCGATGCTTGCACTTGGGCAATCCGTCTGATAGCTTGAAAGTTAATGGGTGATCATATGTGGGAGATTTGTTCTTGTCAGAAGGATGATGAGATTTATCCGAAAGGTTTTCGGGAGATTAAAAGTGCGCCGAAGTTGTTGTATTATAAGGGTGACATTACTATTTGCAACGATATGGTGATTGCCGTTATTGGCAAGCGGGATGCGTCTGCGCGGTATCTGGAGATCGCAAGGAGAATTGGCAGGATTTTGGCTCAAAAAGGCATAACGGTTCTGAATGGATTGGCTCTGGGCATTGATACTGCTGCATTGGAAGGGGCTGTCGAATCAAATGGGAAAGCCATTGCCGTAATGCCAGGCGGATTGGATGAGATATATCCCAAGAAGAACCAAGAACTGGCAGAGAGAATTTTGAAAAATGGCGGTTGTCTGATTAGTGAGTATCCGCAGGGAACCAAACCGCAGAGATATTCTTTTGTGCAAAGAGACCGTATTCAGGCGATGCTATCCAGCAAGGTATTGATCGTTGATGCAGAGAAGGATGGAGGCACGATGCAGACGGTGGATTATGCCATGAAATTTTCCAAACCGTTGGGCTGCTTTGCTGAAAAGGAGGGCATTCAATCACCGGAAGGTAATCAGCTGTTGATCGAAACGCGTAGAGCCTGCCCCATAGGGGACAAAGCGGCGTTGATGGAATTTTTGAATCGACAGGATTATTATCAAATGTCTTTGTTTGGATGAGCCAGCTTTGAGCTGGCTCTTTTCTGTTTTATATGAAGAGCCATTTGCAGTAGCCAATAAAATATCAAAAAAGGAAATATGAGGTTGTAGTCTTGATACGCAATATGATATATTATACATAACAACAAAAAGAAATAAAGGAGAACTAAACATAATCGGATTTGCTATTTTGGGGGAGGCTGCAAATTATGGGCGTAATTCTTTTTTCTGGAGTACATGGAGTCGGAAAAGGTTATTTTTTGGATAAGGTGAAAGAGAGTTTACGGCATTATGTAATATTTTCCGCCAGTAAATTGATTGAAAAATATCAGCCTTCAACGGATGCCGGATATAAAAAGGTAACGGACGTAAAACACAATCAGGACATATTGATCAAGGCCATAAGAGAAGCGAGACAAAATGAAGGTGACTGCATTCTTGATGGTCATTTATGTATCTTTAATGCAAACGGTGAAGTTGAGCGAATTCCAGAGTATTTCTTTATCGAGGCTCAAATAGCAGGGATTATTTTATTGCAGGATGAACCGCAGTTAATTTACGAGAGGATAAGCCATAGGGATTCGGCACGGATACCTGTTGAGGATATTGAAAAGATGCAGGTAGAAGAGGAAAAATATGCGCGGGAATTAAAAGAGAAACATTATATAGATTATAGAGTAATAACGCACGAGTGCACTGGTGAGCAGCTGGAGAGAATACTACTAGAGATGGGAGGTCATTGTGATGAATAATATAGTACGCAAAAGTTTTTCGGAGATAGATTTACGGGATTCTTTTTTTCAATCCCTCAGGGACGATTATGAGGGATTCGATGAATGGTTTGAAAGAAAGAGTGATCAGGAAGCTTTTGTACAATATGATGATAGCCATGGAATTATAGGATTTTTATATCTAAAAGTGGAAGAGGGTCTTGTGGACGACACGGTACCAAACATTTGTGCTGAGAAGATCTTAAAGGTTGGTACCTTTAAGATTGAGGCCCATGGCACGAAGATGGGCGAGCAATTTATTAAGATTATCTCTGATTATGCCGTCAGTGAGCAAGTGGACGTATGCTACGTCACCATTTATGAGAAGCACGCTCCGCTGATCAGCTTGGTGCAAGAGTTTGGATTCGAACTTTATGGTACGAAGGGAAATGGAAATAAAAAAGAGAATGTGTACTTAAAGCAGATGAAAAAGACTACGGGGGACATCAATAAGGATTTTCCTTTGGTTGACAGCCACGTGAAACGAAAGTATCTGCTGGGAATTTACCCCCAATACCACTCGATTATGTTTCCTGATTCTATTCTTACGACAGAGAATAAAAGCATTATAAAGGATGTTTCATATACAAATTCGATTCACAAAATATATGTCTGTACGATAGGGCAAGTAGATTGTTTGAAGTATGGAGACATTGTTGTGGTATATCGAACGGCGGAGCCTGGCAAAAGCGCAGAATATTCATCGGTGGCGACGTCAATTTGCGTGGTAGAGGAAGTAAAAAACCAAAATGAGTTTCGAAATTTTGACGAATTTTACGAGTACGCAAGTAAATATAGTGTTTTTGACAGGGAGGATCTGCGTAAATGGTACCAAAGGGGGGGATGTAAAGCCATTAAAATGACTTATAATGGAGCATTTAAGAAGAGAATCGTGCGCCATGATCTGGTAGAGATGATAGGACTTGACCGGAATGCGTATTGGGGATTCTTGGAATTAACGGATGAGCAGTTTAGGAGAATCGTTACGGTAGGCGACGTTGCGGGATTGATATATTAGAAAATGACGCAGAACAAATGTTCGATTTCTGTTGCAAACTCAATTGATATGTTGTATAATAACATAGTAGTAAATTGATTTCAAAGTATTGAGGAACGGAGCAAGGCTATGTGCGCGATATTATTATCAATTAATCCCATTCACGTTGAAAATATTATGAATGGGACGAAGCGATACGAATTTAGGAAGAAGGCTTGCAAGAAACACGTGGATAAAATCTTTATATACTCTACGACTCCCGTGATGAAAGTAGTTGGGGAAGCGGAAGTCGAAGCCGTATTGATTGATCAACCGGAAATCATTTGGAAAAAAACGCAAAGTAAATCCGGGATTGATAAAACATTCTTTGATCAGTATTACGAAAACAGGGATCAGGCGGTTGCATATAAGTTGAAGAATGTAAAAAAATACGAGAAACCGCATGAATTAATAGATTACGGGATTAATAGCGCGCCGCAGTCCTTTCAGTACGTTGAGGCCTAAAGAATAAAATAGATAATATGTGATCAGTCGGTCTCCGGATTCCAACGGAATCTGCGAGCGTCCAGGTATGCTTCAAAATATCTTATGTTTCTTAGATCATATCTTATGCCCTTCGGCACAGAAGGAAAATCCATGTTTTGATCTGCCATAATCTCTCTCTTGTGGCTTTCATTTAACGCCCGAAGCTGGGAAATGCAAGAAATGGTTTTTGTTGACAAATCATTTTCTTGTGCTAAAATATAAATTACTAAAACATATTTTACTAAAACATATTTGAACAAAACGGAGTGGTGAAAAATGTTTATAGGACGGGAAAATGAGCTAAGCGTCTTGGAAGACACGTATAAAAAAGACGGATTCCAGATGACGGTCATATATGGGCGCAGGCGAATAGGAAAATCGTACCTGATTACCGAGTTTTTGAAAGGCAAGAGGTCTTCCTATTACGTGGCGAGCCAGAGCAGTCTGGAGGACAACGTAAGGAAATGGTCTGCCCAGTTGGTAAGCGACCTCGTGCCTGAAATGGAAGGGGCGGCATTTGATGACTTGGAAGGCTTCTTCCGCTTTGTTGGGAATTTGGCACAGAGTGAAAGGATGGTATTGGCCCTTGATGAAATCCCGTACGTGGCAGAGGCGGACGATTCCTTTTTATCCAGATTTCAGGTGGCAATAGATACGATCCTTTCATCAAAGAACATATATCTGATCATATGCGGGTCTGCGATCGGCTTTATGGAAAGGGAAGTGCTGAGCGAGAAGAGCTCGCTTTTTGGAAGAAGGACGAATCAGATTTTTCTGAAGCCCTTTGACTATCTCGATTCAGCGAAGTTCGTTCCGAAGTATGGCTTCGAGGAGAAGGCCATTGTGTACGGAGTGACGGGCGGCGTTGCGAAATACCTTACGCTGTTTGATGACAATTTGTCGCTGGATGACAATCTGATTAACAATTTCTTCAAACCGTCCGGATATCTTTATGAAGAACCAATCAATTTGTTGACACGGGAATTTAGGACGATAAATACGTACAATGCGGTGATTGAAACGTGTGCGGGGGGAGCTAATAAGGTGAATGAAATTGCAGACAAGGCACGTGTTACAACGGCAGCGTTGGCGTACGTCATAAAAAACCTGTGTACCATAGGAGTGATTTCAAAAGTAGCCCCCATGACGGAAAAGGAGAATGCGAAGAAAACTGCGTACGAGATTACGGACGGAATGTATCGTTTTTGGTACGGCTTTATTCCTGCGGCAAGGGCATCCATTGAGATGAACCGCGGTGAGGTGTTTTATAAGAATTATGTGAAGGATAAGCTGCATTCCTTTATGGGCAGCGTGTTTGAGGAGATGTGCAGACGTTATGTTTTGTCCAAAGGGTTGGACGGGCAGTTTAAGTGCCTCGTCACAAACGTTGGTAAATGGTGGGGGCCGGGGCATGACCGCAAGCCCACCGACATTGACGTGGTTGGCATTGATAATGTCAGCAGAAAGGCAGTTATTGGGGAATGCAAGTTCAAAAATGAGGTCATCGACAAAGAAGCATACGAAGCACTTATGGACAGAAGGGGACTCATTGACAAGCGTTATGAAGAGGTTGAATACTTGTTTTTCTCCTTATCAGGCTATTCTAAATGGGTAAAGGAAAATGCTGAAAAAGATAAGGTTTTGCTTCTTACGTTGTCGGATTTATACGCAGTCTAACGAAGTGTATAAAAGAGCCTGCAGGGGAGTATTTGAAGATGGAAACGGAAAAAATGGTTTTAGAGGATAAGGATTTAAAAAAACTTCATGAGACGTTGCTGATTATCATGGATGAGTTTGACAGAATATGCAAAAAGCACGGCATTCCGTATTTCCTTGACAGTGGATCGGCTTTGGGGGCTGTAAGGCATAAAGGATTCATTCCTTGGGATGATGATGTGGACATAGGGATGCTGAGGGAAGATTATTTGAAATTTATGGAGGTTGCAGCCAAGGAGCTGGATAAAGAGTTTTTCCTTCAGACACATGATACGGACCCAAATTATTTTAGATTTCATGCAAAAATCAGAATGAATAACACGTTCTTTCCGGAAAAAAATACGGATCATCTGGCGCACCGCGGTATTTTTATCGATATTTTTCCCTTTGATTACGTGTCGGATGATGAAAGAGTTGCTCTAAGAGAGATCAAAAAAGCCAGGTGGTTATTTAGGTTTGTTTTATTTACAAGGCCTGGTTACAAGCCCGGCGTCATAAGGAAAAAAGTAATTCAAATGGTATTGAAATTAACAAACTATGACAGAAACAGGGATAGGTACGTAAAGCATATTACAAAGCATTTTGCGAGCCCAACGAAGCACGTTACGTGTTTTCCGTATTACGCGTTGGCCAAAAAGGATCTGGTTTTTGAACTAAATGACGTGCGTGGGGGGGATTACGTGGAGTTTGAGGATCGGGAGTATCAGGCCATGCAGAATCCGGACGCATATCTTACAACGATGTATGGCGATTACATGACGTTGCCGCCGGAAGAGGATCGAACGTACCATGCCAACGGAAAAATTGTTTTTCCCGGGAAAGAAGCGGAGTAGAGGGGTAAAATAGATGAAAAAGGTTATCACTGTGGGCGTATTTGATTATTTTCATCTCGGGCATTTGCGTTTGTTTGAGAATGCCAGGAAATTGGGAGATTACTTAATTGTTGCAGTACAGGATGGCGACAGTATTTTGAAAACGAAACCTGACGCAAAGGTGTTATACACTACGGAACAAAGGATTGATTTGATTAAGGCGCTCCGCGTGGTAGACGAGGTGATCGTTTATCAGGACGTCGATCAGACGATTCCCTTGGTCGATTTTGATGTTTTTGCAGTTGGCGAAAATCAGACGCATGCTGGTTTTCAAAGGGCAGTGAAATGGTGTGAGGAGAATGGTAAAGTCGTGATCCGAATTCCCAGAACGCCAGGGATTTGTTCATCAGAAATAAAAACACAACTCGAAGAGTTGGGTTGAACCGCTGGGAAAGAAAAGAGGATTTGGCTTGAAAGTAAGATTTATTACGAGACGAAAAATATATCTCGTCATATTGCTTGCATTTTTCGGCATTTCACTGTTTGTGGCTTTCCCGGTCAAGAAGAAAACGTCGGAAAAGCAAAGTGGCAGTGCAACGGTGGAAACGCGGGTCACCACGGAGGGGAATGTAGAGAAAACGGAATATGTTTCGGGGGACGTGGTTCAGAGGTATACGCTAAAGACGACGGACGGGAATATGGTTTTAACGGAGTATTTTGACGGAAAAGGAAAGCCGAAGAAGCAATCAAAATGGTATTATGCCATTTTGAAGGAATATGACGAGGCGGGGAATGCCCTGAAAACAATGTACCTGGGGATGGACGGGCAACCCGTGACGACGAAGTCGGGTTACGCGATCCTGCGGCGGACGTATTATGATAGGGAGCCGATTGCCGGTAAGGTCGAGAATGAGTATTATTTTGACGTAAAGGATGAGCCGAAGGCGCTTTCCCACGGGCAATACGGTATGCACAATGAATATGATGAAAAAGGACGCGTGATCGCCTGTACGTATCTTGGGGCGGACGGAAAGCCGAAAAAGGGTGATCAGGGATACGCCACGGTTAAGAAAACTTATTACGATAACGGTTCTCTGGATACGGAAACCTATTATGACGAGTATGGGAAACCGGCGGCGCTTTCCCTCGGACAATATGGAACAAAGCGGATCAATGGAAGAAAGGTTTATATCAACGCCAAGGGGCGGGAAATGTTTGCGCTGCGAAATCATCTTTTCGAGCATTTGATCAGCGTGATGATTGCTGCCCTGCTGATGTCAAGTCTTGCAATGATCCTGGGAAAAAAGGGCAATGTGGCGCTGCTAGCCCTGTTTTTGTTGTGCATTGCATACATGACGCTGCTGTATCGGAACGACGGTAACGTCAAGCCGGAGCTGGAGCTGTTTTGGTCATACAAAAAGTTTTTCTCCTCGCAGGTTACGCGAAAGGAGATCATCAATAACATTTGGCTCTTTCTGCCGCTGGGAACGATTTTATGCCGGCTGCAGCCAAGGTGGCGGGCGGTGTTGATCGCCGTGGCGATCTCGGTAGGCATCGAGTTTCTTCAGTACGTAACGGGACTCGGGACGGCCGAGGTTGATGACGTGTTAAACAATGGACTCGGCGCCATGCTTGGCACGTGGTTCGCGTACGTGACGGAACCGCTGGCGGGAAAGAAAGAAAAAGGGTAGCAGGAATGAGATGTATCTGAACGACGGATTCTTGGACGTGCAGCTGCTTGGCCGCGGTTTCGCGTGGCTGGATACTGGCATAATGATAACAGAGGAGCTAAATGGATGAAAAAGGTGATCACCGTAGGCGTGTTTGATTATTTTCATCTCGGGCATTTGCGTTTGTTTGAGAATGCCCGAAAGTTGGGAGATTACTTAATTGTTGCCGTGCAAGACGGCGACTGCATTTTGAAAACAAAACCCGACGCAAAGGTGTTGTACGCCACGGAGCAAAGGGTTGATTTGGTTAAGGCCCTCCGCGTGGTAGACGAGGTGATCGTTTATCAGGACGTCGACAAGACCCTTCCCCTAGTGGACTTTGATATTTTCGCCATTGGCGAAAACCAGACCCATGCCGGCTTCCAAAGGGCCGTGCAATGGTGTGAGGAGAACGGCAAAACCGTGATCCGCATCCCCCGAACGCCCGGGATCTGCTCGTCGGGGATTAAGAGGAATGTTGAAGAGTTGGGGTGAGGAGGGAAGCGGGACTAAGTTGATGGCAAGCCTTGGGAGTTGAGCTTTGTGACGTGTTAGCTTTTTGACTCAGATGTTGGCAGGAATTTTGGATATTCGGATTGTCAGTATACGGGATGATGTGGAGCGCTTTGAACATTTTCTTGGCGCTTGCGATTAAATGACGGTACATACCCATGTTTCCTATTACGGAGACATGGGTATGTTTTATGTATCCACGCGGATCGTCAATGGTTGCGTGTTAGAAAGGGGTGTATTGCAAGCGTTTTCAAGCGGAGAGGTTGCTTTTTGGATACGGAAGGTAGCAGATAGGTGAACTTTAGTACGGAAATCAATTCTTTCCATGTGTTGTTCTTTGTCGACAGATGTGGCGTATTGTTTGGCAAGGGGTACATATGAAGCATCAAATAGTGCGCGTTTGTGAGAAGGATAAATGTTTAGTTTATTTGTTGTAAATAATACGGTTGTTTGATATACTAAATATGTATTGATTAATTTCGCTTAATTGAAGTAGAGGAGGAATAGGATGACTAAGAGTTTTCTGAGACCAATCTATAAAAAGGTTTATGGGGAAACATTTGATCCTACATCTTTTGAGAAGCGGATGGAAATGCAAAAAATGGTTTTCCTTCTACAAGAGGCTGGAATTTACATGGGCGATTATGATTTTTTGTGGTATAAACATGGCCCTTATAGTCAAAGCTTGCAGGATGATATTTTATCCTTATGTGAAACTCAAGATGCTATCATAAGATATTCTTCTGATGCAGAGAGTATTTTTTCAAAAATAAAAAAGGCCATGACACCTCAGGGAAATTATTCTAGAAGTGCTTGGGTAGAGTGTTTGGCGTCATTAAGATATCTGAAAGCATATAGATTTCCACGGAATACATCGGACCAAGTAATTATAGAGGAACTAATGAGAAAGAAGCCGCATTTGAACGATAAAACTGCTAATGAGCTTGCTATTGATGTCGTAAGACAAATATGGGGGTAGTTTAATGCTTAATGATAAGAATATTCAGTTTTCGGGCAAAATTTTGGATAATGTTCATGGTTTCATATTTTATACAAAGACAGAGGAGCGTATCATGGATACGCTCCTATTTAAAAGATTGCAAAGTATTAAACAATTGAGTATAGTAAACTGGGTTTTTCCAGGATCCGAACACACTCGATATATTCATTCATTAGGCGTAATGTATATTGCTGATAAAATTGCTATCAGATTAAATCTTTCTATTGAGAAAAGAAAGATAGTACGATTGGCTGGGTTATTGCATGATATAGGGCATTACCCAATGTCGCATGTATGTGAGTTACCGTACAAAGAAAACTTAGAGGATTTTCCGGGCGAGAATTACTGCAAAGAAATTAATACAAAAATGAAAAGGAAAGTCGATGACTTGTCGAATGTGTTCAAGCTAGATTACATGAGAAAATCTACAGGAATGCATCACGAACAAATGGGTGCAGATATCGTTATCAATAATACGGAAATTAGGAATATTATAGTTGAAGAATGTGGCGAGAATGCGCCGGAAATAATTGCAGACATGATTACAGGGAATGCCGAAAGGACAGATCCGTTACTAGTACAAATACTTCACTCAGAGATAGATGCAGATGGAATCGATTATTTGATGAGAGATGCCATGTTCTCAGGGACAAGTTTCGGCGTCTTTGAGCTTGATCAATTAATTGATTGCATGTGTATTGGGAAATGTGATGAACATGAGATTTTATGTATTTCACCCAAAGGCATTGCAGCGGCTGATCAATATTTGATTAATAAATTCTTTTCATATTCACAAGTTGTTTTTAACAAGCATGTGGTTATTACGGAATGGATGATGGAGCAAATTGTTGATTGGATGCAGAAAAATGCCGTGTATTTTCCCAAAGGTGCTGATCTAAAAAAATGGGTAACGACTAAAGAAACCGATTTGCATTATCTTAATTTTACAGATAATTTTTTTTGGACCGCATTACAAAGCATTATTGATAATCCATTAGGGAAAATGGTTCCATGTTTCATTCAAAAATTTTGTGATTTATTACTACATCATAGTGAATTGATGTATGTATCCCAAAGTGAATTAAAGCTGATTAGCGCGGATCTTTGTGAAGTAAAAAAACAATTACAAGAAAATCAATTTTATAAACAATTAAACAATGAAAATAATATGCTAGGAATATTCAACAAAAAAGGGTTAACTAAACAGATTAGCCAAACGGAGTTCGAAAAGATAATTAAAGATAGAATGAATGATGTCGGAAATGAAGGAGAGGCCATAACGGAAGAAGATGCAAAAATGTTAGCCTTGCAAAGATATATGGAATGTATTTGTGTTAAAGAAGAGGATGATAGCATTCATTTGTTGTGCGATGATAGAAGGTCTTTAATGCAAAAACTTTATAATGTTAATTTGGTTGTTTTTAGAGCATTTTATTTTGATCGGTGATATGCCCAGCAAATGAAAAAGTAATTTAATCCATGACAATGACAAGGCTGCCCGCATTGAGGGGAAACCGAATGAGCCGAAGTCAAATTATGCAGTGACTAGTCTGTATTTCTATCCTGCCGAAGTAAGCGCGAGAGCGAATCAAGTGAAGCCTAGCGCCAGGGGAGAGCTAGAAATCACGACGCTAAACAAGATGTATTTGAACGACGGATTGCTTGATATTCAATTGCTGGAGAGTGGATTCGCTTGGTTAAATACTAGGACCATGGCGTCTATGTTGTAGGTGGCAAATTTCGTGGAGATAATACAGGGCCGGCAGAGGATTAATGTCAGTGTGCTGGAAGAGATTGCCTATATTAATGGGTTTATTGATAAGGACAAGTTGATGGAAAGCGCCAAGGCATATGGCCGGAGCCCGTATGGTGAGCATCTGAAGGCCGAGGCCGTGGCGGAAGGAAGGGTGAGGTATTAGCGCGGGCTGGGGATACGTCTTGGGATATGTTTGAGGGAAAAATTGGAGGAGATATCACGATAGCGTAATTGCGAAAAATTATGATGTGGAGTATAATGAAATGTGAGGATATGGGTGGATAGAAAATTTGTAGGTTCTCAAAGAAAAGATAACTACAGATAATAATTCCGAGTTGCTTTTGTATGCATTTTTTGACGAGCGTATAGGTGGTATGGTAATGGATAAAATTAAGCTATATCAGATTCTTACAATACTTAAAACTAAGATGGAAATCCCGTCAGATTTTTTTGGATTTGATCGAAAAGACGCGTATCGCGCAATTAAATAACTTCAAGAAGAGGGATTGATTTCTGGAGCAAGGTTTTCTGAAGGTGGACGAAGAGGTTTTTCGTTGATTGTATGGTTAAATGGAGCTTATATAACATTGCGAGGTTTGGAGTTTATTGAAAGATTTGAAAAAAATTAAATTTAAATGGAAACGCTTAGCTTAAAGGAGATTAGTATAAATGACTAGAGAGATTATAGATGAATTTTTGGAAAATAACGAAGAAATAAAAAAAGGATAAAAGAGATCTCGGCGAATTATAATATCAATGATTTTGTGCTATTTTCAGAAAAAGCGAGTCAGTATTTTAAGAATCATAAAAATGTGAATTTTTCTCAACTTTACGGATGTATATTTGATTTAAGAGATAGATACTTACATGTATATATTGAATCTGTAGAAGCTAGATTGATGAACGAATATATGAATTTGTTGAGTCAACTGTTAGAAGCAGATGATAACACAGATATAGTTTTTTATATAGTGGCGTATCATTACTTGGCATTGTGTAAAGAAATGGCATATGAAATGACAATTAAGGACAATGCACCATTTCCTTTTATAGGACAAGAGTTAAGCCCGTTAGCAAAAGAGAGATATAAAAAGTATGAAGTTTTTTTCAACGAAGGCTTTTGCTTGATTGATTATTTCAATGAGAAAGATCTTGAGTTTTACAATTCGTTATTTTGGAAACTTAGGTATCACCATCATTCTACAAAACATTTTTCATTACTAGAATACCTTTTGAATATGAAAATTAATATAAATCGATTTGCTTTTAATAATTCTTTTGTAAATTTGCTTGAGTTGTATATTTTCAGATATAGAGCAATTTATACGGAAGAGAGGTTGTTTGCTTATATGAGTTCAGAAACTATGGAGAATATAATTAATGGACTTAATATCAACTGAAAACATGAGACAAAAGCATAAAGATAACTTACTAAAATACATTTCTGCCGTATCGGTCATCTGCATTTCCAAAGAGCCATTGGATGATTCTTGACGCGAGCAATTATTTCAGGGTCATTAAACAAGAGCTCAGGTCTGTATTCTTTGGCGATGAATCGCTCCATGTATTCGTTTTCTTCTTTGGTCGGAATCATTAAGGTTGAGACATAGTTTTTAGCCTGTTGGATCTTACCGTTAAGGTCAAAGTTGTCTCTTGCGGCTAACACAGGAAATAGCTCAGACCTGATTCTGAAAAACGTTAGCTTGTCAATTGACGAGGTGTTAAACTGTATGTTCACTTCCTGGGCAGAAATGGTTGCATAGAAAATAATGCATTTTCTAAATAATTCACTTTGATCCGAAAACAACCCTTGATCCACCATGTTACAGAAGTCATACAGATCTCTTGCGGCGGCACGGCTCATCAGGGCGTTTGCCTTTGCGGCAAAAATCTCCATTGCGGCTACCGTTCTTACGTAAGTTTGATTGCCGAAAGCATTTGTTAACAGGGACCGGCGTTCGGGTAAAAGGATATGCGACCTTAACGAATAATTGATTTCAATTTTAATCATGTCCGGATTTCCGGCTGCGTTTACGTAGTTATAATGAAATGCGTCGAGACTGTGGCTGAATCTTGAACTGTCAGAGAGGGCGTAACCTTCCCCCGCCATGTAATCTTTTAGTATGGAGGTTAATTGTTCTCTTGCCTGCGCGGTTTCTTCTTTTGTAACATTGGGAACGAAATCCAGGTCAATGTCTACCGAAAGCCGGGGAAGGTTAAAAATTGTTAAGTTAATGGCCGTACCACCTTTTAGGAGCAGGTGTTCCGTTAGGTATGCCTGTGAGTTCATGAATTCGAGGATAACTTTGAGCCTTAAAACCTTTTCGAAAGTATCCCGGACAAAGCCAAGTTCCCTCGATCTGTTTTCTATATCTCTTTTGTTATATGAGGGCACGTTCGTCTCCTCCGTTCTTTAAATTCTTTATGTCACAGGGATATACCAGTTTCCAAGTTCCTGAGTAGGACATTTCAAAATGATCATCCGTTAGATATCTCGTTGAGGTTCCAATTCTCGTTTTGCAAGCTGCAAGAAAGGCGTCACTTATTCTAAGCTTTTCCTGAAAGATGCTTAATATAAAGCCGACTTTTTGGCATGCGAAAGGGTTGCCCAATTTGTCAAGATATGTCAGAAGCTTGGATTCATCAAGAAAGCGAAGCGAGCTTACACATGAAACGACCTCTTCCAAACCAGCAACGCGGTTGAGATCGCGTATTGAATCCACGACGGTGCGTTCTTTGTCTGTGACCCGTATTCCGCCGCTGAATTCGGGAGAGTTAACTCCGGTCTGCATTTGGGACTTCATAAAGTGATAAGTATATCCGTTAAAAGAAAAATCATGAAAGCGTTGGTCAGAGCTAACGTAAACGTCGTAAAAAACCTGATCCGTGATTCCGTAGTATTCAAAAGCCGTGTGATGTGACACGTAGGAAGATGGATTTATCGCACTTGCTACCTGAAAGCGATTGGCAACGGGTCCGCCATTTTCACCACTGATGCAGGTGTACATTCCGTTGCGGATTTTTACGACCAATCCATCGCGCAGCAGCTTTTCAAGGGCGTTTCTTGCGGCCTTTTCATTTGTATATAAGGACGACATGTTTTTTATTGAAAAAACGGGATATTGCAACAATTCATAATACGGATTCATCGATTCACCTCGCAATCTTAAGAAATTGTACGAAATACCATGTGATTTGTGGATAATTGTACATAAAATCAACATAACACTCTTTTTGACAGAAGTCAAGTTGAGAAATCGTACAAAACTCCATCAAAAAGATAGAATATTGTACTAAAACATAAGAAGGGCAAGGGAACAAACTTGTCAATAGCTGCTTTGATGCTTATAATATAACTAACAGTGACACCCGAAGTCATAAGATGTCGGGAATTAAGCATACCGAAGGACAAAAACATGAGCTGGAAAACACTTACTTCCCAAAGATTAATAGTCGATTTTCATGTCAAAGTAAACAAGAATCAGGTGGAGTTGCCGGATGGAGCCATCATTGATGATTTTTATACGGTGGAGATTCCGGATGCGGCGATGATCTGCGCGATCACTGATGAGGGTGAGGTGCTTTTGAAGAGGGAGTATCGTTATGCCTGTCAGGAGGATGTGATTGAGTGTCCGCAGGGATGTTTGACGCGGATGAATCGGATCCATTGGCGGTGGCGAAGAGGGAGCTGCTGGAAGAGACGGGGTACGTCTCGGAGGATTGGACTTATTTCGGGCCGACTTGGGAATCGACGTCGAAACTGACGAACCGGATGCATTTGTTTGTGGCAAGGGATTGTAAAAAGGTTTCGGAACAGCATCTGGATGAAAATGAGCACTTGGAGGTGCTGAAGGTGCCGCTGGCGGAGGCCGTGGAGATAGTGATGCGCGGGGAAATCAATGCCAACAGCACTGCGCACTTGATCCTGAAAGTGTCCAGAATGATAGAAATGACGCGGAGTTTGTAAAAATATTTGTAAAAAATTAAAGTAAAACGTAAAAATATAGTTGACAAATTTGACGGTATATGATAGATTGTACATAAGGGTTGATATCATGTGTTTCCAGATGGCGGAGTAGGTGATGGTGATGGATGCTAAGATGAGCATTAAGGAATACCTGAAATCGGTTGGCGTATCCAAGCAGGAATTCGCTAGCGAAATAAAGCTCTCCAGGCCTACGCTGGATGGCTATATTGAAGCGTATGAGAAAAGCGGGCGGCTTCCGAGGGAACGGTATCAAATCATATTTGACAGCTTGTTTCGAGAGGAGCTTACGGCGGTTGAGTTTAAGGAAAAGCTCAAGAAAATGCACAGGCTGCTTGAGAGGGACGTCAGATTAGGTACGGAGAAGCTGGATGCAAGAGCTGCCGATGAAGTTTCCCGGGTGAAAAACAGAATGCTTCGGGACATGTCCGAAAAAGACTGGAATCCAAGCGTTTACGCATTCTTGGAAATGATGTTGGAGAATTATCGAAGGGATGCGGTCTTCCGAAGGCTTGCGGAGTATTTTGTTTTCCTTAATCGTAGTAACGTTAACGAGGATGCATCGGAGGAGCAAAAACCTTATTTCGTAAATTTTTACAAAACTTTTGATTCTTTGTATAAAGATTCAAAGTTTGACTATGATGCAAAGTACTATGATTTACTGATCGAGAGGCGAGACCAGCTTGCGAAAGACAGGAAGGCGCAGCGGGATCAAAAAAATGAAGAGCTTATGAAGCTGCTGTCTTCAACCGCAAAGGAGATGGGGACGGAAGCAACGAATGCGGAAATTATAAAAGCCGTATTGGAGAAATTACAAACGAAATAAAGAAAACCGATCAAAACATGACGTTCCGACCGGCTCTCTTTGTAAATATTAATCGTCGCAACATTAATATAGCACAAAGGATGAGTTTTTACAACAGGAACATTTGTTTATGCGGCTTTCTTTAAAATACCATTTTTTAAGGAGGGCTATTTTTATGCGCTTTTTTATCCTTACGTTCTTTGTTGCTGCAATTATTTTTTGGCTTGTATTCTCATATTTATTCAGCTCGGCGTTTAACGATAAGGCCCTGATGGAAAGTGAAGGGGACGCATTTTTTTGGGATGAAGTCAAGGCATGGGCAATCTTGTTTGGCGCCATTTCCGTACCGATCTGCCTGGGTATGAGTCTCTTTAATCATTTTGTGGTCGGTGCGCTTAAGGCCCATGGCATAGTGCTGACAAATCTGGTTGACGCTGGGTTGGTGTTAGCGATTCTTACGCCGTTGTACGGAATTGTTATCAGGGTGGTTTATAAGGTCGTAAGGAGGGTGATCATTCTGTGTTTTGGAAGCAAGACGGGCGGTTTCTGGGAAGGGATTCTCGATGAAAGGCAGTACGTTAAATGGCTTTCGCTTTCCATGGTCATTGGCGCGGGAGCTTTGTGGGTGATCGTAGGGGACGCATTTGGCGCAGTTTGTTGCATTGCGCTGTTGCTTTCCAAATATACGTGGTTGGATACGTGTTGGAGTGATCTAAAGGAGATCGTAAAAGGCTTAAGAAGCATCCGCATCGCGGCAGTGTTTGCGTTTATGCTGATTGTCACTTGCCTGATTGCAACCTTTCTTTCCCGGGTGCCAAACGACACCGGTACTTATTTTGCGTATTTGATCGGGATCATCGCCGGCGAAGTCACGGCAATTTTCACGGCATCATACAGGTATAACCGCTTAAATCGGAAGGAGGCATAAGGCTATGAGATTTTGTGATTTGTTTATTAGTTATAAGATTGCGTTAAAAGAGATCAAGAGCACGATTCCGTTCATGGATCTTCCGCTTTACAGGAAGGTTTTTATGGTCATTTTCCTGGCGGGCATCCTTATTAGTGGCATTTTCTTCGTGGTTGGCTGGCGTATGGCCGCGACGGTTTTGCTTTTGCTGTGGGTTTTATTTCTTTTGGGTTTTATTTTTGTTGACACCAGGAAGAAGAATCAGCAAAAGATGCTTGACGAGCATTATAAGCCGTATTCTGAGAAACGGATGAAGATGGCGGTGGATGTTTTGAAGCAGTATGGATTGGATCCCGGCGACGTGGAGACGATAGATCGTTTGATCGAAGAGGCGAAGTATGCCCAAGAAGAATGTGATTACGTGGAGACGCTCAAAAAGCCGGTCAAAATCTTGGGGGCGATGATTATTCCGATCGTTGCTTTCATCGCGAAGGAGATCAGCGAGGCAGCATCGTTCGATGAAAGGATTTTGATGGCGATGCAGGCAATCATAGTAATTATTTTGATTTTTTCGCTTGTTTTTTTGCTGATTCCGACCATCAAGGAATTTCTGTATTTTGATTACAACAAATATGAGGAGTTCATGTATGACATGCGCCAACTCAAGATTTTCCATACGGACAAATAGTGACGCGGGCAAAGTTGGCTTGACGGGATGGGGGCTGGATCCCGTGGCTCTGAAGAGGGACGGAAGGAATTGGGGAAATGGCAGACAAAATTCTTGATTTTACGTCGTTTGACCGATATGATGGAGTTGTTGGGGAAACGTGTCAGTAGACACGTCCCCGTGACTCAAATCGTAAAGGATGGACGAGCAGGATGAAATGTGAAGAGAGATTTTTGGAGATTTATGGGCGCGACGCGGACGGGATTGCGTTTTCGCCCTATCGCATTTGCCCGATCGGGGCGCACAGTGATCACAATCTGGGGAAGATCACGGGATTTGCGATCGATAAGGGAATTCATATCGCGTACAGTGCGAAGCACAATGGCGTGGTGGAGATGGGAAGTCTTCAGTTCCCGAAGCGCGCGCAGTGGCACATTAAGGAGATTGGCGGAAAGACGGGGGACTGGGCGGATTATCTGCGCGGCGCGACGTGGGCGCTGGCAAAGAGGTATCCGTTGACGGTCGGGCTTTGCGGCGTGATCGAGGGATCGCTGCCCATCGGGGGACTTAGCTCGTCGGCAGCAGTCATCCTGGCGTTTTTGGATGCGCTGGCGAAGGTGAATGGCATAAAGCTTTCGGACCAGCAGCTGATCGAGGTTGCGTTTGACGCGGAGAAGAATTACGTGGGGATCAACGTGGGAACGCTGGATCAGTCCTGCGAGGTGCTGAGCAGGAAGGGAGAGCTTTTGTATCTGGACTGCCGGGACAATCAGTATGAGCTGATCCCGACGGATCCGGCGATGAAGCCTTATAAGATTGCGATTTTCTTTAGCGGGCTTGAGCATAGTCTCGCGGGAAGTAAGTATAACATGCGCGTGGACGAGCTTCGGGCGGGCGTGTATGCGCTGCAGGCCTTGAGCGGCATGGAATACGGGAAGTTTAACCAGGCGAACGCGCGAGACGTAAGCTATGAGACGTATCTGGAATTTAAGGATCGTTTGCCGGTGCCGTGGGCGAAGCGGTGTGAGCATTGGTACACGGAATTTAAGCGCGTGGAGGCAGGCGCGGAGGCTTGGCGGCGCGGCGACGTTGAGGCGTTTGGTAGGCTTTCGTTTGAGTCCGGGTGGAGCAGCATTCATAATTGGGAAAGCGGCGCGCCGGAGCAGATCAAACTTTACGAGATCATGACGGAGACGCCCGGAATTTACGGCGGGCGCTTCTCAGGCGCTGGCTTTAAGGGCTGCTGCATGGCGCTGATCGATCCTGCGAAGGCAGGGGAGATTGAGGAGCGCGTGGAGCGGGAGTATCTTACGGCGTTCCCGGAAATGAAGGGAAAGTATAGTTTTCATTTGTGTGAGTCGGCAGACGGAATCGGCGCGAGATTGTGACGTGCCAGAGGTTGGGACATGCCGGAGATTTGAACGTGCCAGAGGCTGTGATGCGCCGGAGATTAGGGCGCGTCGTGGTTGACATTTGAATAGAGAAAGGAATGGGAGCAGGATTATGAAGTGTTTGATTTTGGCAGCAGGTTATGCAACAAGGTTATATCCGCTGACGGAGAATTTCCCGAAGCCTTTGCTGAAGGTGCAGGAGAAGACGATTTTGGACTGGCTCTTGGAGGATATTGACGGGAGCGGGTGCGTTGATGAGTACGTGGTGATCAGCAATCATAAGTTTGCGAAGCATTTTGAGGATTGGGCGGCGCAGCACAGGCTGAAGATCACGGTGCTGGATGATGGGACGGAGACGAATGAGACGCGTCTTGGCGCGGTGCGGGACGTGCAGTTTGCGATCGATGAATTAAAGCTGTCGGATGACCTGCTGGTGATCGCGGGGGATAATCTGTTGGATTTCTCGCTGAAGGATTACATCTCGTATCAGAAAGAAAAGGGGAGTACCTGCGTGATGCGGTACTATGAGCCAGACATTAATAAGCTGCGCAAGACGGGCGTGGCTGAGGTGGCGGAGGACGGCCGCATCCTTCACATGGAGGAGAAGCCCGCGGAGCCAAAGAGTCATTGGTGTACGCCGCCGTTTTATATTTATAAGGCTGCGGACGTGCCGCTGGTGAAGAAGGGAATTGAGAGCGGTTGCGGCGTGGACGCTCCGGGAAGCTTTATCGCGTGGCTGGCGACGCAGACCAGCGTGTATGCATATGAGATGCCAGGTAAGCGCTATGACATCGGAAATCTGGAGAGTTACCAGAAGGTGCAGGAGGAGTACCGCGGGATCCAGGTGCAGTAAATAGGCTGGATCGTTACGGATTGTGGCGCAGTGACGTGCCATGGGCCGAAATGTTGCTGCTAGCAACATGAAATTATGATATTCTTTATAAAGGTGTATTGACGTTCCTCTTAAAATCACATATGATAGAGCTGCTGATTGATGTGATTGATGGTAATTTTGTTACTAATAATAACAAGGAGAGGGACGCAGATGAAAACATTATCTTTAAAGCTTCTTTCGGAGATCGTTGTGAGCAAGAGGAAAGCACTGAAGCTGTCGCAGGCGGAGGTGTCAAAGAAGACGGGGATCAACCGTTCGCTTTTGTCGAGGCTGGAATCGGCGGAGTATGGACCGTCGGTGGATCAGTTGCTTGCGCTGTCTGAGGTGCTGGGGTTCCAAATGTCGGAAGTGATCGTTCAGGAGGACGAGGAAAATGCAGTGAAAGCGCCGAAGCGGATGAAAATCACGGTGGCCGGTACGGGTTACGTGGGTTTGTCGCTGGCGGTTCTTCTTGCTCAGCATAATGACGTGACGGCGGTGGACATTATTCCGGAGAAGGTGGAGAAGATCAATAACTGGCAGTCTCCGATCCAGGATGATTATATCGAGAAGTATCTGGCGGAGCATGAGGAGAGAAAGCTTAGCCTGAAGGCAACGACGGACGGCGCTTCCGCTTATGCGAAGGCAGATTTTATCATCATCGCTGCGCCGACGAATTATGATCCGAAGACGAATTTCTTTGATTGTTCCGCAGTGGAGGCAGTTTTAAAGCTTGTCAGGGATACCACGGCGAAGGCAAAGAAACGGCCGACCATCGTGATCAAGTCGACGATCCCGGTTGGCTATACGGCGGAAATCCGCGAGAAGCTGGGCATGGATAATATTATTTTCAGCCCGGAGTTTTTGCGCGAGAGCAAGGCGCTGTATGACAATCTTTATCCGAGCCGCATTATCGTTGGCGCGGATAAGGCAAACGAGGAGGCGGCGAAGACGTTTGCGGCACTGCTGAAGCAGGGCGCGATCAAGACGAACGTGCCGGTGTTGTTTGTGGAGACGACGGAGGCAGAGGCGACGAAGCTTTTTGTGAATACTTATCTGGCACTTCGCGTGTCTTATTTCAATGAGCTTGATACCTATGCGGAGGTGAAGGGGCTGAACACGGCTTCGATCATTAAGGGCGTGTGTCTGGATCCGCGCGTGGGTGATTATTATAACAATCCTTCATTTGGTTACGGCGGATATTGTCTGCCGAAGGATACGAAGCAGTTGCTTGCAAATTATGCGAGCGTGCCGCAGAACATGATGAGTGCCATCGTGGAGAGTAACCGCACGAGAAAGGATTTTATTGCGGACCGCGTGTTGGAGATCGCGGGTACTTACGGCAACAGCGAGTCGTATTCGAAGGCAAAGGAGAGCAAGGCGAGGGAGACGGTGGTTGGCGTGTATCGTCTGACCATGAAGGCGAACAGCGATAATTTCCGCCAGAGCAGCATTCAGGGCGTGATGAAGCGCATCAAGGCAAAGGGCGCGACGGTGGTGATCTATGAGCCGACGCTGGAAAACGGCAGTACGTTCTTTGGTTCGCTTGTGGTGAATGACTTGAAGAAGTTCAAGAAGATGTGCGGTTGCATTGTTGCAAACCGTTATGACAGCGCGCTTGACGACGTGGAGGAGAAGGTTTACACCCGTGACCTTTTCAGGAGGGACTAGTATGCAAAAGCAGAAGATTGATCTGAATGGCAAAACGATCTTGGTGACGGGATCGCCGGGATTTATCGGCGCGAACCTTGTGCTGAGGCTCCTGCGGGAAATGAGCAGTGGCACGATCGTTAGCCTTGACAACATGAATTCCTATTATGATCCAAAGCTGAAGGAGTACCGGCTTGGGCTGATCGAGGAGGCGGCGAAGTCTGCCGCGGCGACGCACGTGTTCGCGAAGGGTTCCATTGGGGACAAGGCGCTGATTGATTCGTTGTTTGAACAGTATCATTTTGACGTGGTGGTGAATCTTGCGGCGCAGGCTGGCGTCCGTTACAGCATTGATCATCCGGACGTTTATATTGAGAGCAATCTGATTGGGTTTTATAACATTTTGGAAGCGTGCCGGCATTATCCCGTGGAGCATTTGGTGTATGCGTCGAGTTCTTCGGTGTACGGCGGGAACAAGAAGGTGCCCTTTAGCACGGATGACAAGGTGGACAATCCCGTGAGTCTTTATGCGGCGACGAAGAAGTCAAATGAGTTGTTGGCGCATGCGTATTCAAAGCTTTACGACATTCCGTCGACGGGGCTCCGGTTCTTTACGGTGTACGGACCTGCGGGGCGGCCGGACATGTTTTATTTTTCGGCGACGAAGACGTTGGCTTCGAATGGGACGATCAAGATCTTTAATTATGGCAATTGTAAGCGTGATTTTACCTACGTGGATGACATTGTGGAGGGCGTGTATCGCGTGATGCAGGGCGCGCCGGAGAGAAAAACGGGCGAGGACGGGCTTCCCATTCCGCCCTATGCGGTTTATAATATTGGCGGAGGGCAGCCGGAGAATCTCTTGGAGTACGTTGAGGTGTTGCAGGAGGAGCTGGTGCGCGCCGGCGTGTTGCCGAAGGATTATGATTTCGAGGCTCACCGGGAATTGGTGGGCATGCAGCCAGGCGACGTGCCCGTGACGTATGCGGACAGCGCGGCGTTGGAGCGCGACTATGGATTTACGCCGACGATCGGGATCCGCGAGGGACTGCGGAAGTTCGCGGAATGGTATGCCGCCAATGGGACAATGAAGTAGGGAAGCAAGTGGTTCATGAGTGAGAAGAAGGAAAAGATTGCCTTAAGAATATTGTGGATATTGACGGCACTGGCATGCGTAAAGAGTATTTTTACGGACTTTGGGCCAGACAGCGCTTATCAAGTTGCCATGTCTTACCGGCATCTTCGCGGGGACGCGATGTTGCTTCAGATGTGGGAGCCGCATCAGACGTCGATCTTTGTAAATGACTTATTGATGGGGCTGTATCATTTGATCGTGCCGTCCTATGCCGGCGTGGTGCTGTATCTGCAGATCTGCGGGACGGCGGCGTTCGGGCTGCTCGGGTGGTACGTTTACCGCACGGTGACGGGGGCGTACCAGAATTCCGGTATGGGTTCGGGCCAAGCTTCCGGTGTGGGTTCGGCGGCTGGTATTACGGATAAGTTTACGGGGCAGGCGCTTTGGATGTTCCTTCTGGTCTTCCGGGCGAAGCAGACGCCCTTCCCGGAGTTCGCAAACCTGGAGATTGGGTTTTCGGTTTTGACGTTTTGTTTTCTGCTTCGGTTCTTCCGGCGGCAGGATAAGCTTCGGTATTTGATCCTGGCGGGGATCTGCGTTGCGCTGCAGGCCCTTTCGTATCCGAGCTGCGTACTCAGTGCGGTGGCGGTTGTGATCCTGCTGTTTGTTTACACGAAGCAGCGATGGAAGAATTGTCTTGTGTTTGTTGGGACGGAGGCGGTTCTGGGGCTTTCGTATCTGGGATATTTTCTGATCAAGCTGGGTTTTTCGACCTTCACGTTGGTGATCCGCAATGTTTTCCTTTCTGACACCCATTCCACGTTCCGCTTTGGAGGGTACTGGACGGGCTTTGCGATCATGATGGGAGCCGTGGCAGGTTGCGTTTTTGTTGCGGTCTTGATCAGTAAGAGAGTGGGCACGATCAGTGCGGTGCTTTTCCTCGTCTTGGAGCTTGTGATGCTGGCGCTTCAGAGAAAGACTGGCATAGATTGGAATTGCAGCATTTACGTGCTTCCCGTGGTAATGATCTTACTGGCGGTTTTTGGATTCAAGAAGGCGAGCGGCGAGGAGAGGCAGGTGTGGACGACGGGCATGGCGCTGTCGGCCGCGTCATTCTTCGCGACGATGTTGCTTACGGATCTTGGCATGATCACGATCGTGGCGTATCTGGTACTTGGCGGCATGGTATCCATGATCTTTTTCAAGCATTTGTTCAAAGATGACAAGTATGTCATTTTTGCGCTTATGTTGATTGTGCTGGTGCACAGAGGGCTGGTGGTCTGGGGCATTGGAAATACGAACGGACGGGTGCAGACGATCTGGGAAGTGCAGAACGTGATCCGCGGCGGTCCGTCAGTCGGCGTGGTCTGCGATCACGTGACCAAGCAGCAGGCCGTTTGGACAATTGAAGATTTTCAGAAGTACTTAAAGCCAGAGGACAAGATCCTGTTTGTTGGCGGGGAACTGATGGATTCGCTGACGTATCTCTATGCAGGAACGGAGATCAGCAATTATTCCACGATCGACACGCCACAGTACAACGCGTGTCTGGAGGAATATCTTAAGCTGAATCCGGAAAAAGAGCCGACGGTGGTTGCCGTATCGAGTTGGTTTGGCGCGTCGAACGTCCCGGAGGATTCTTGGATCATGCAATGGGTGAACGAGCGATATGAGCTTGTGGCGGACGGATGCTATTGGAGATTTTATCGATGAAAAAAGGAGCTCGCAGACTTGCGGGCTCCTTTAAGTTTACGGTAATTATATGATTACAACAGCAGATAATTGTTTCTAACAACGGGTCTGGGCTCTTGCTTCTCTTCGGGCTTTTTGTCTTCGGTCTTTTTGGGCGCGGGCTTAGGAGCTTCCTTGGGAGCGTCGGCCTTCTTGGGCTCGGCTGTCTCAGGCTTCTTGGCCTCGGAAGGTTTTGCAGCCTTTGCGTCTGCAGGATTCTTGTCATCAGCCTTCTTCTCTGCGGGAGCTTCCGTTTCCGTCATGGCCTTCATCATTTCGTTGGAAAGGAACATGGTCATTTCGCATTTCTGCAGGAACTCGTAGATGGTCTTGGAAAGCTGCAGCGCCGTAAGGCTGGTCACGGTGTTCTCAAATTCCTTGTCGTTGAGGCAGAGCTGCTTTGCTTTGTTGAAGTCTTCCTTGCAGCTGCCGTAACTAACGGAGAATTTGTCAGGATTGTCCGCATTTCTGGTCACAACAAAGTACTCATGCTCATAGATGAACTGCGCCGCGCCGCGCTCAGAGAGGTTCAGGCACAGTTTCATGATGTGCTGGGCTTTGGTCGCAAGGCGAATGTCGTCTTTATGTGCGTTATAAAATTTGTCGATGGTCTTGTTCAGATCTTTTTCGATCACTTCCTCGGAATCCGTCTTCAGGAAGTTTACGTTGATGGAAACAACGTAGTTATTCTGACCAATGCGACGGATGTCGCCCTTATTCAGGACGGCGATGGTGAGCTGACCGCCAAAAGCATAGCAAAGTTCCTCGCCCGGGAAAAGGTTTCTTGCATTTTCCTTGTAAACCTCAAGGGACTCGGCGTTTGCCTTTTGATCTATTTTATAGTTGTTTACGGAGTTGAAGAGGAACTGGTAGTAGTTGCTCTTGTCCATGTTGCTGCTAACGTAAGCATCGGAAACGTACTCATAGACATTTTCTGCTTCCAGAAAAGCCATCAGGTGAATCTCTTTGGTGTTTCCAATGTCGGACTGCTTGGCGATCAGGGTGAAATCCCCGGCCTTGCAGGTCCTGGTCTCCATGGGCTCCAAGCAGTTGCATCTCTCAGCGAGCTTGGAGATCATGCCTCTTTCATTTTCGTCCAACAGCGGTACGTTCTTGTTTCGGCACGTTCTTAACATATCATATCCTCCCGTTTTCGACGACCTGGTGCCGCCGATAGTTTTTGCAGGGGCAGCTTCCCCAAACTGCCCCTATCCCTACTATAAAGCAAAAAATGCTGTTAGGCAATCAAATTTACGCAAAAAGTGGTAAGAAAGCGCTTTCAACAAAAAAACGTTTTCAAACGGGCACGCACGTGGGATAATAAACGTGTCAATAGACACGTCCCCGTGACAAAAAAGTGTGTCAGCAGATACGTCCCCGTGACACAATGGAGGAGGGGTTAGGATGATTAACGTAACGGTCTGGAATGAGAATTTGCATGAGAGGTTGCAGGAGGATATCCGGAAGGTGTATCCGGACGGGATCCATGGGTGTATTGCGGAGTTTTTGTGTCAGAATGAGGAGATCCGGGTGCACGTGGCGACGTTTGACGAGCCCGAGCACGGACTGACGCAGGAGATCCTGGATGCCACGGACGTGCTGGTGTATTGGAGTCACATGGCGCAGGAGGCGTTTTCGGACGAGGTGGCGGAGAGAATCCGCCAGGCGGTGCTAAACGGCATGGGGCTGGTGGCATTGCATTCGGCGCATGCCAGCAAGATGATGAAAAAGCTTCTCGGGACGACGATGACGCTAAAGTGGCGGCACGGAGACCGCGAGCGGTTGTTTGTGACAGCACCGTCACATCCTATCGCACAGTATATTCCGGAATATATTGAGCTTCCCGTGGAGGAAATGTACGGGGAGTATTTTGACATACCGAAGCCTGATGACGTGGTATTTACGGGATGGTTCGCCGGCGGCGAAGTGTTCCGAAGCGGCTGCACGTTCACGCGGGGGCTTGGAAAGATCTTTTATTTCCAGCCGGGACACGAGGCATACCCGACGTATTATGACAGGTTCATTCAGCGGATCATCATGAACGCGGTGCTTTGGTGCGCGCCGACGCGGCGGTTAAAGCATCCCATGGAGTGCCAGGAAGTGAAGATGGCGCCTGAGGAGATCAGCGGATATGCTGCGAAGGCGAGAAGAGGTGACGCAAGTGTCACAAATCAAGCGAGCGGCGTAAGCGCAGCAAGGGAGGCTTATGCCACAAGTGCTTCAAATACTGGCAACGAAAGAAACATGGCAGGCGGAGCAAGCGAATGCCCGGCGGGGCCTATCAAGCTTTCGATTTTTTATGAGCATTTGCGTGAGGCCGTGGAGCAGACGGGGAAGTCTTTGGAGGAGCTCTTGGCGCAGGCGCGCAATGCCGGAATCAGCGGCGTTGAGATGGAGTTTACGACGCTGGTGCAAAAGCCGGAACTGAACCGCATCATCAAGGATGCCGGGATGGAGATTTCGAACCTGTATCAGTTCTTTGACTTTGGAAATAAGTATGCGGCGGGCATGCATACGGGAAGAAAGATGATCGACATGGCAAAGGCCATGGGGATCCGGCGTGTGATGCTGATTCCGGGATTTCTTCCGGAGGAGCAGGCGAAGGAGCTTTCCCGCGTCAGTCATTCCTTCGAAGAGACGGACCGCTACATGAGCGGAATTGCGGAGATCCTTGCAATGCGGGATGCCATCGCGGAGCTTACGGAGTATGCAAAGGATCGGGGAATCATGGTTTCGCTGGAGGATTTCGACAGCTTCACTTCACCAATTGCGCGGATCAATCAGCTGAAGTGGTTCTTTACGCAGGTGCCGGACTTAAAGCACACGCTGGACATGGGGAATTATGCCTTCAGCAATGAGAGTGCTGAGGAGGCGTATGAGCTCTTTAAGGATCAGATCGGGCACGTACACTGCAAGGACCGTGGTGAGGACGAGGAAGCGCCGGAGATCTGGGAGGAGCTTGGGGTGCCTTTGGGCGAAGAATTGTTGCATCGCCGCGGCATGAAGCCCGTGCCCGTGGGTGACGGTTACGTGCCCATCGCAAGGCTTGTTCAAAAGCTGAAGGATCAGGGATATGAGGGCTACATGGCCATCGAGCATTTTGGCGCTCCGGATCAGCTCGGATTCATGCTGAAGTCCGCGGAATTCCTGAAGACGCTGCTGTAACGATTTCCAGAGGCGTGGCCGTGCAGAAAGGTGCTTGAAGAGTAGCCCGGGGCGAGGCTGGGCGCCGGAATATGAACGTAAAGAGTTTGTCTCTTGCGTATTTTTCAATTTCAAGATATAATAAGCCTAGTTGTTTGCCCGGCGGTGCATCGCGGAGCGGAAATCCCTGCGGAGCGGAAATCCCCGCGGAGCGAGCGTGGCATGGCGCATGACGCGCCGCACGGAAACGGGCGAAGGAAAGGTTAGGAGCAATCAAGTGACAAGAGAAGAGAAAATTGAGAGATTAAGAAATTTACCCAAGGCATACATTCTGTATTCCCTGTATACGCGCATGCCTTTTGTAGAGTGTGAGCAGACGAATTATTATGATCAGGCGTTTTTGTTTGAGACGCATGAGGATGCCGAGGAAGCCGGCAAGCACATGATCGAGAACGGCGACGCAGTCGGCATTACGGAGCTGAAGACCATGGAGATGCCTCGTCCCGAGGGAGAGAACAGCAACGTGATCCCCATGAAAAAGCTGATGCGCAATCAGGTGCGAGAGCATCTGACGAAATTCCCCCTGATGGGACTGAATGCCGTATTCTTTAAGCCCGCAGGCGAACGCGGCGAGAGCTTTCCTCTTGACGAGGTGCTCCCGCAGCAGGTTAAGGACGCTGTTGAGAAGGAAAAGAATGAGTTGATGGGCGTTCAGCTGACAGGCATGTATTTTGCACAGTATCTGCGCCGCAAGGATAAGGACGTGGCGCAGGCGAAGGAGCGCTACGAGGAGTTTTACGCAAACCTTGCAAGGGCGAAGTTCCTTCTGCCCGTTATTCCTGAGAAAGGACACGAGGACGATCCTTCCATCAACCTGACGGCCTGCATGCTGCCCATTTACACCCCTACGCCCGACAAGAACGAAAAGGGTGAGGACGAGGAGCCGGTAAAGATGTCCGCCCTTGGTCTGTTCACCAACATGGACGAGCTTGTGGTGCACAGCAGAAATCACGTAAAGGACGTTCGCATCGTGCGCGTTGCGCCTGACGAGGTAAAGAATTTCCTTCCTGAGAGCGTGGAATTTATCGTGATCGATCCCCTGACCATGAGCATCACGTTAAAGATTGACGACGTGGTACGCATCCTCAAGGAGATCCGCAGCTAAGCGGCGCGGGATTTGACCTGCATGGCACGTAGCGGTCGCGGGTGATTGGCTTACAGCCTCACTTCGACGTTATACGCCCGGAGCCAGTAGCCGACCTGCAACAGGTAGGCAAGGAGCTGGGGTCCTGCCATGAGCTGGCCATAGAAGGGCCGGCCGTAATCGCTGGGTTTTTCCAGGTATTTTAGAACTTTATTCCGGTCGAGAAGGCGCGTCAGCGGCTGCGCCGGATCGGACAATACGGTAAGGAGCTCCTTCCGGAGGAGGCCCTCGTAAGCGGGGTCGTAGGTCTTCGGATAGGGGCTCTTTTTGCGCGTCAGGATTTCCTCCGGCAGGAGTCCCCGGGAGGCTTCGCGAAGGAGTCCCTTGACCACGCCGCCGTGGCATTTCATCTCCCAGGGCACGTTCCAGAGGTATTCGACGATGCGGTGATCCGCAAAGGGAACGCGGGCTTCAAGGCCGGCGTGCATGCTGGTCCGGTCCATGCGGTCCAGGAGCGTCTGCATAAACCAACGAAGGTTCAGGTAGGAAATCTCGCGCCGGCGCCGTTCCTCACTGGATTCCCCCGAAAGGGCAGGGCATTCCCTGAGCGTTGTTTCATATGCATTGCGGGCATATTCCTCCAAGGGCAGCAGTTCAAGGACTTCATCCCGAAGGAGGGCCGTCCGGGGCAGAAAGTCCATGGACCAGGGGAAGATGGTGGCCTCGAAGCATTCCTTTTTGTGGAACCAGGGGTAGCCGCCAAAGATCTCGTCCGCGCATTCGCCGGTGAGGGTGACCTTGTGATGCCGGGCCACCTGTCTGCAAAAATAGAGCATGGAGCTTTCCACGTCGGCCATACAGGGGAGGTCGCGGGCATTCACGGCATCGAAAAGATGGGCGAAGAGGTCGCCGTTGTCGCACTCGAGGTAATGATGGTCCGTCTGGCAGTGGGAGACCATGCGGTCAACGAAGGGGCGGTCCTGGGAGGGCTGGAAGTCATTGGCACGGAAATTCTTGTCATTTCCTGCAAAGTCAAAGGAATAGGTGGAGAGAACCTGGCCGCGCCTTTTTAGTTCTTTGCTGCAGACGGCGGTGACCAGGCTGGAGTCGATGCCGCCGGAGAGGAAGGTGCAGACGGGTACGTCGGAGAGAAGCTGCATGTGGATGCTGTCGGTGACGAGATAGCGCGTCTTTTCCACGGTTTGCGCCCAGGAATCCTCGTGGGGGCGGCTTTCCAGCTGCCAGTAGGGCGTCTGGAGGGGGTTGCCGCCAGCAAATTCCAGCGAGTGTCCCGGCAGTACCTCCGAGATGCCTTGAAATACGCCCTTTCCATAGGTTTTGGCAGGGCCGAGGCCGAAGATCTCGCAGAGTCCCTCCCGGTCCACCGCGGAGGGGAAGCTGGGAAAGCGCAGAATGCCCTTGATCTCGGACGAAAAGAGGAAGGTCTGGCCAAGGAATGCGTAGAATAAGGGTTTCACGCCGAGTCTGTCGCGGGCGAGGAGAAGGCGCTGCGCCGCGTCGTCCCAGATGGCAAAGGCAAAAATGCCGTTTAGGGAGTGGATGAAATCCAGCCCGTGCATGAGATAGCCCAGAAGGATCACTTCGGTGTCACAGGTGGTCTCAAAGACGGCGCCCTCGCGAAGGAGCTCCGCGCGGAGGGCGGGACTGTTGTAGATCTCACCGTTGAAGACGATGGTGGCGATGTGGTTGCAGAAGGCGGTCCCGATGCCTGGATCGGAGTTGGAGTTGGCGCATGGACTGGCGCTGCGGGTCATGGGCTGGGCGCCGCCCCCGGGGTCCAGAATGGAGAGCCGCACGTGGGAAAGGCCCACGTGTCTTTGGAGGAAGACGCCGTCGGCATCGGGCCCGCGGTGCTTCTGCACCTGTCCCATGGACTGGAGCGCCTGATAGTATTTTCCCGGATCCTCGCGGAAATTTTCGTGGAGGTTACAAAAGCCAGCGATTCCACACATGTCAGGACTCCTTTCGGGACGGAGCTGCGGGGTAAGAGATCAGCACGGGCTGGTATTGTTTATGCTCCAAGGCATGCTCGAGGGTGGGCTTAAGGAGGTCCAGGCGTGCCACGAGGGAGTTGGGCTTTTTCACCCAATTGTCCTGCCCAAAGGGAACAAAATAAATGCTTTTGGAATTGTACAAAAGGCCAATGTTTTTGAGATTCATGCCGAGGCCGTCATTGGTGGAAATGGCGATCACGAGGGGCTTTCCCGTGCGAAGGTGGGCTTTTGCCGCCATGAGGACGGGACCGTCCGTGATGCCGTTTGCCAGCTTTGCGGCCGTGTTCCCGGTGCAGGGCACGATGGCGAGAACATCCAGAAAGGAGGAGGGGCCAAGGGGCTCCGCCGTCTCGATCGTGAGGATCGGATCCCGTCCCGTTATGGCCGTGACCTGCCTTAAATAGTCCTTTGGGGTTCCGAAGCGGCTGGAGATCTGCTGGGCCGCATCGGATAGGATGGGGTATAGGTTTGCCCCCGCGTCCCTTAGGCCTTCGAGGGTCTGGAAGGCTTTTTCATAAGTGCAAAAGGAACCCGTCAGGGCCAAGCCCACGTTTTTTCCGCTAAGTTCCATGAAGATCACGCACCTTTCCTGAATAAAATCGCATTAAGATGATTTTGAGCCGATAATTTGCAAGACGTATTTTACCAGCCGCTCCGCGCAGCTTTTTGCCGCATATTTCCCGGGAAGGCCCGGGCAGAACAGAACGTGGAGGGACAAATCCCTGGCAAGCTCGTAGTCCACGCCCGTTCTGCCGGATGCGACGTCGATGATGAGACTGTCCTGCCGGACCTGGGGCAGGCATTTTTCACCGAGATAGCAGGCGGGAATGGTATTGAAAACATAGTCGAAACGGGCAACTTTTTCCGGAAGCTCCGCAAGGGGGAGGGTCTGATGCCCCCGCGCCATTGCCATGGCAAGCTCCGCGGGATCGCGCACCGCTACGGTGACGCTGGCGTGGAGGCCCCAAAGTCTCTGGGCGATCAGGCTGCCGCACCGACCGAAGCCAAGGACGAGGCAGTTGCTTTGGTGAAGGAGGGCTTCCCGGTTTGAGAGGGCCTCCAGAATGGCGCCCTCGGCCGTGGCAACGGCGTTAAACAGGGTCAGGGCTTCGTCCTTCATAAAATCATGGCATTCGATCGAACGCTCCTCGCAACGCCTTAGAAAGTGATCCGGAAAAAGTCCGCCGAAGATCATTTGACGCTTTCGCAGAAGGCGCTGGAACTCCGCGACGGAGACGGAGGCCCCTTTTTCGCAAAAAAGTCTGCCGTTTTTTTCGAATGGGATGCCGCAGATGACGGTTCCGGCACCGCCAAGGGCTTCCTGAAATTGTGAGCTGGGAGATGGTTCGTCAAAGCGAAGGACCCTGCATCCCTCCCGGGAAAGAATGGGGGCCATGTAAGAAATGCGGCGGTCTCCGCCGATCAGGCATACGTCTCTGTAATCCATTTTTAGGGGTTTGGCGAGGGAGCCAATGGGAAACTTTGTATAGATTACGTAATTTCATGCGAAAGCGTGCTTGTCAAAGGTTGACGAAAAAGGGCATTAAGTGGTAAAGTAATGGCATAGTGGGGAATTATGTATGAACGGAACGTGGAGTCAAAAAAGATGGAAAGAAGTCCCTTACGTTAGCATTATGTTAGTGGCCGTCAACGTGCTGTTATTTCTCATCACGGAGTTTGGCGGGGACGATCTTTATGAAGTGGGGGCGCTGACCGTGGAAGGCGTGCTTGTGCATGGTGAATACGAGCGCTTTATCATTAGCATGTTTTTGCACGGGGGCATAGATCATATTTTTAATAACATGGTGATCCTGTATTTTATGGGTTCCATGATCGAGAAGGAAATCGGGCACTTGCCGTACGGCGTGATTTATTTTCTTTCCGGGATCGGCGGGGGCATGTTGTCGCTCTACGTCAAGCTGATTCAGGGAACCTCCGTCGGAAGCGTGGGCGCAAGCGCTGCCATCTTTGGATTGGACGGCTTGCTTCTCGCGATGGTACTCTTTTACCGGAAGCCGATGCCGATGGTAACGCCGCTCAGGGTTGGCCTGATGATCGCGCTGAGCCTTTACAGCGGATTTACTGCCACCAACGTGGACAATGCCGGACATCTCGGCGGACTTCTCACGGGATTGATCCTGGGATCACTGTTTTGCATGATCAAGCGCTATTCGAAGGGTTTGCCTTCGCTGATGCGCGGCAGGGACGAGGAAGACGATTTTTGATGCCGGAAGGCATGGATGAAACATAAACTGGGGAAAGGAACAGGTAGGCAAAAATGAAGCAGGATAATTGTATTTTTTGTAAGATCGCGAACGGGGATATCCCGTCGAGAACGGTGTATGAGGATGCGGATTTCCGTGCCATCCTGGATCTTGGACCGGCAACGGAGGGACATACGCTGATCCTTCCGAAGGAGCATGCGGCAAACCTGTATGAAATGCCGGATGAGCTCGCGGCGAAGGTGCTTCCCGTTGCAAAGAAGGTGGCAACGCTTTTGAAAGACCGCCTTGGATGCGCAGGACTGAATCTCGTGCAGAATAACGGCGAGCTGGCAGGTCAGACGGTCATGCATTTCCATTTGCACTTGATTCCCAGATATGAAAATGACGGACAGACGATTCTTTGGAAGCCAACGGAGCCGGGTGCGGATGAGTTGGACGCGGTGTTAAAGAAGCTCAGTTAAGGACTGTGTTAGGGAGGAAAAAACGATGGACGGTTTTTTTGCGAACAATCCTTTGGGAGAGGATCCCGATGACGAATCCATGCTTGGCGATAACGCCATGGGAGTCGCCAGGGGCGCGAGCTTTTTGATGGGAGACGATCCTAACAAGGATCCTGTAAAACCGACGGCAAGTAGCCCCATTGGCGACGCGCCGATGGGCGAGAAACCGAAGGAAAATCCTTTTGGAGATGATCCGCTCGGCCTTTTGTCGGGCGTGAATCCTTTGGGCGGAAACATTAAGCCGGATACTTCCTTTGGAGGCGGCACGAACGTGGCAAAACCCAGTGCGCTTGGACCGAATCCTTTGGGTGATGATCCGCTTGGCCTTTTGTCGGGCATAAATCCTTTGGGTGGAAATATTAAGCCAGATACCTCTTTTGGCGGCGGTACGACGATCGCGAGGACAAGTTCTTTGGGACCGAACCCTCTTGGGCCGAATCCGCTTGGGTTAAATCCTTTGGGACCTGATCCACTTGGACTTGGCGCGAAGGAGGAGACAGCTCCCGCTCCCGCTCCGGAACCGGAACCTGAACCCGTAAAGGAGGAGCCTAAGGAGATTCCTTTGGGCGGCATTATCTCTTTGGAGGATGATTTTGGAGACGGCGTGCTGGGCGGCATCATTTCCCTGAGCGATCCTACGACCTTTAGCAGCGGGATCATTTCCAGCAGCTCCTCCTTTGGCAGTGGCGTTATTTCCAGTGGCTCTTCTTACGATGATGAGGACGTTTCGAGTGAACCTGCCAGTGAACCTGCCAGTGAACCTTCGGCCGGAGCTTCTTTGGAAAGCGGCGTCATTTCGAACGGTTATTCTTATGATGACGATGATAATTCCATTCAGATTCCCTACGGTGACGGGACTCTGGATTCTACGCTGGAAGGCAGCAGCAGTTATTATAACAATGGTTCTTCCCTGGCAGACGATGATGATTTTAAACCCTTGGGTGAGAACGTAAACGATGACGTATTTTCGATGAATTATGCGGGACTTGATTCTGCGGATGATGATCCGCTGGGACTGATGTCGGGCGGTGCTCCGGATAACAATCAGCTGGGAGACGTTCCTTCCGCACCAAAGAATGACGGTTCCGAGGGCATGGATCCTTTGAGGGCATTACTTTTGGCGGGCGGAAATCCTTTTGGCGATAATGCGAAGAACATTGCACCGGACCTTTCGTTTGGTAAGGAGGCGCTCAAGCCGAAGCATTTTGAGCCCATGAAGGCTTCCGGTCCCAGAGTACAGGCGGAGAACGTGCGGGTGAATAAGCCCTTGGGCGACAATCCGTTTGGAAAGGATATCGCGCCAGACTTTTCGTTTGGAAAAGAAGCGCTGAAATTGAAGAGATACGTACCCAAAAAGTCATTTGAGGAAACGGGTACGTTGGCCGATGAAATGCTGGCCAATGGCAAAGAGGATGACGTTCTCGAGTCCGAGGAGCAGCCTTTGGCAGTTGATGGCCAGGAAGTTTACGATTTCGAAGGCAAGGCCGCGGAGAACGTGAGCATTCTGGAGAAGGATACGCGCGAGCTGCACTTCGAAGAGGAGAACATGCTGGGCTATAACGCCATGGGCGTGGACAGGAGCGCAAGCTTTTTGATGGGCGCGGATCCGAACGAGGTGGTGCAGAAGGCGGTCGAAGACTTTACGCTTGGAGATGCACCGATGGGCATGGCGCCGAAGGTTCATTCTGCGGCAAAGAAGCCTGCGCAGCAAACTCCGGCGCAAAGACCCGTGCAGCAAACACCCGCGCCGCAAAAGCCTGCGTCCGTAAAACCTGCGGTGGGGAACGTCCTGGGCGAAAATGCTTTAGGTTCGAATCCTTTGGGTGAGAGCGCCCGGCCAGACACGTCCTTTGAGGATTCAACGACGGTGGCCAGTGCAAGTGGGCTCGGTCCGAATCCGCTTGGCCCCGATCCGCTAGGGTTGCTGGCGGCCGAGAATAAAAAGAATGAAAATAAGTTTGAAGAAAAGCCCGCAGTGAAGCCTGCCGCTTCGGAACCTGCGGAGAAGAAGCCCTTTGGGGAGAATCCCTTAGGTTTGAATCCGCTTGGTCCGAATCCGTTGGGACTGAATCCCTTGGGAGGAAATATCAGGCCAGATACTTCGTTTGGGGGCAGTACGTCGGTGAGACCTGCCGGCTCCTATGGCAGTGATACGATGGTGAAGCCGGCCAACCCTTATGGCAGTGATACTTTGATCAAACCGGCCCAGCCTTCTGAGAGCGATACTTTGATCAAGCCGGCCAGTCCTTATGGCAGTGATACCTTGGTTAAGCCTGCGGCGAAGCCCGTTAATCTCTATGAAGATTTGGAGCCTGCAAAACCTGCACCCGTTAGTTCCTTTGCAGCGGCTCATTCGACGACCAGTTCTCTGTATGATGACCTGGATGAGCCGAATGAGGAGGAAGAGGAGGAAGCGGATTCCGACGAGAGATTCTGTCCTGAGTGCGGCATGCCCATGGTGGGCCGTGACAGCTTCTGTAACAGATGCGGTAAAAAGGTGGAACCCGTTGGGAAGCGGGAGTACGAGCGCATAAGATCGAAGAAGTCCGGTAGCAGTACGCCTTCCCGCAGCAATTCCGGTAATTCCTCGCGAGGCAGCAGTGGCGGCGGTTCCTATGGCGGAAATGGCGGCTATGGCGGTTATGATGACGATGAATATGGCAGGGCGCCCATTCCGTCATCCAGGGTACGCCAAGCTCCGGAGATTCCCGTAAAGCTGATCGTGCTTGGGGCCGTAACGGCCGTTATGGTGATCGCGGCAATCGTTTGTACCGTTTTGGCAATCTCCGCGTCCAAGAAGGAAGCAGTAACCGTGTTGCACAAGCAGAGCGTTACGGATGGTCACAACGTGACGGAAACAATAACGTTTTATTCCACTGGAAACAAGATCCGCAGCATAACGGAAGAGATGGTCATAGATGCCACCGGAATGAGCCAGGATGACATTAACTTCAATAAAGAGCATTGGGATAAGACTTACGCGGACCTTGCGAATGCGTCGTTTATTGATTATAACGTTTCCCAGAGCGGAAATGAGATTACCATGCATCTGACTTACAAATCCCTTGACAACAAGGACAATATTACGACCATGAGTGAAATGGGACTGTTTAAGCTTGGGGGAAATAAGACGGAAGCAGGAAACGGCGATTACATTGCACTTAAAAAGACTTTGAAGGATCTGCAGAAGAGCGGATATGTTTTGGAAGAGAATTAATACAGACGTAAATTTACGATGCTTTCTAAGGAAGAGAGTATTTTCTGAGGGAGGAAGAAATGGAAGACAATCAGGCTAGACTGTGTCCAAAATGCGGAACGCCGCTGATGGAGGATAATTTTTGCATGGGTTGCGGAACCTACGTGGATCCTGACAACGGTGCGGCGAAAGGAAAAGATTCCGTTATTGGATATGGTGAATCTGACAGTTTTGGATCCTTTGGAATGAGTCCGTCAGCGGATCCGACCGGCATTATCGGAGAGAGCGGCGCGAGTGACGGTTATGGCGCGGGCAGCGGAAATAATGCGGCGGGCGGTTATGGCACGGTAGGATACGGTACGACCGGCGGCTATGGCGCGACGAGTAGTTACGGCAATGTGGGAACCTATGATTCCTCAAGTAATTATGGCAATGCGGGAACCTATGATTCCTCCAATAATTATGGGAATGCCGGCGGATACAATGCTGCCGGGAATTACGATAATGCGGGCGGCTATAATGCTTCAGGAAATTATGGCAATGGCGGTGATCAAAATGGTAATTTCGGTGCGTCCGCGGCGCGAGGTTATTCGAATAAGCCCTCATTTCTGGCATCCGTTTTGATCATGGCGGGAATTGCCTGCGCAGTATTTCTGGCCATCTTTGTGACGGACACCATGACAAAGTTAAAGCAGCAGACCGCGAAATATGTGGCGCCTGAGAAAGAAGCGGGCGTGACGGAGTACTGGCAGGTGGACTATAAGGGGGATGAGGTCCTGGAGATCAAGGAGGTCTGGGAATTTAGCTTCTACGGTGAATCTGACGCTGACATAGGCGTTCGTAAAGGGGGATTGGAGGACAAATGTCAAGAGCTCTTTGGCGCGTACCCAACCATATCGTATGAAGTAACGTCGTCTGGTTCGACGGTCTCGGTAGTCATTACATACGGGAATTTGAACAAAAGGGACGGGATGCAGGCGATGGTAAAGGCTGCAAACGTCTCGATGTCAAAGGATGCGGATCACATTTCCGCGAAATCCGTGGATAAGTCGCTTCTGAAGAACGGTTGGAAAAAGAGGTAATTGAGGTCATGAGAACCATAAATGTCAGTGAAGTTACGGAAAAGATCAGTGAGGCGTGCATCGAGGCGAATCACTTTTTGTCCGCGGACATGAAGGAGAAGCTGGAACAGGCCACAAGGCAGGAAGAAGCACCCCTGGGACGGCAGATCCTGGAGCAATTACAGGAAAACCTTCGGATCGCGGGGGAAGACATGATCCCGATCTGTCAGGACACGGGAATGGCGGTCATCTTTATGGAGATCGGGCAGGACGTGCATTTCGAGGGAGGAAGTCTTACGGATGCCATCAATGAGGGCGTTCGGAGAGGCTACGTGGATGGCTTTTTGCGCAAGTCCGTGGTGAAGGATCCCATTTTGCGTGAGAACACGAAGGACAATACGCCGGCAGTGATCCATTATGACGTGGTCCCCGGGGACAAGGTGAAGATCACCGTTGCGCCTAAGGGCTTCGGAAGTGAAAACATGAGCCGGGTGTTTATGCTAAAACCCGCAGACGGGATCGAAGGGGTGAAGAACGCGATCCTTACGGCGGTGAAGGATGCGGGACCAAACGCCTGCCCGCCCATGGTGGTCGGCGTTGGCATCGGCGGAACGTTTGAGAAATGTGCCATTTTGGCGAAAAAAGCTTTGACGAGACCCATGGATCAGCACTCAGAGATCACGTGGGTACGGGAGCTGGAGGAGGAAATGCTGGAGAAGATCAATCGCACCGGCATTGGCCCCGGAGGACTCGGCGGCAGTACGACTGCCATGGCGGTCAACGTGAATACTTATCCCACGCACATTGCGGGATTGCCCGTTGCGATCAACATCTGTTGTCACGTAAACAGGCACGCGGTGCGGGAGATTTAGGAGGAAAGACATGGACAGATACGTGAAGGTTCCGCTGAGTGACGAGGATGCAAAGTCCCTGAAGGCAGGGGATTACGTATACTTAACGGGAACGATCTATACGGCCAGGGACGCAGCACATAAGCGGATGCAGGAGGCGCTGGACCGGGGCGAGGAGCTTCCCCTGGAGATGAAGAATAACGTGATCTATTACATGGGACCGTCACCGGCCCGGGAAGGGCGGCCCATTGGCTCTGCAGGTCCGACGACCGCAAGCCGCATGGACAAGTATGCGCCGGCTCTTTTGGATCTTGGACTAAAAGGCATGATCGGAAAGGGAAAGCGTTCCCAGGCGGTAAAGGATGCCATCGTGAGAAACGGCGCCACGTATTTTGCGGCGGTGGGCGGCGCGGGCGCGCTGCTTTCCAAGTCCATCCTGAGTTCTGAGGTGATCGCGTATGATGATCTTGGGACTGAGGCGATCCGGAAGCTGGAAGTCAAGGATTTTCCCGTGATCGTGGTGATCGACGCAGAGGGAAATAATTTGTATGAAACCGCCACTGCGGCTTATTGTAAGGAGTAGCCGGCGATGAGAATTGCATTGATGGTTTTCATGAATTTTTTGCTGGCGCCCTTTATGTTTATCCGGCTGTGCTGGGTGGCAAAGCATTACAACGGGGATTACAATCCCGGCTTTAAGATTTCGAAATTTATCGCGAAACGGGCGATCTGGGGCGGAAACATCAAGCTGGAGGTTCATGGCGTTGAGAACCTTCCTGAGAAGGACGGTTTTATGTTTTACCCGAATCATCAGGGGCTGTTTGATTCACTGACGTTTTATTCCTCCTGTCCGAGGCCTTTTGCGGCGGTGATCAAGAAGGAGGCCAAAAACATTATTCTGCTCAAGCAGGTACTGGAGGCCACGGGATCCCTTGCCATGGATCGCGAGGACGTGCGTCAGTCCATGCAGGTGATCAATCAGATTGCGGAGGAAGTGAAGGCCGGCCGGAATTACCTGATCTTTCCGGAAGGGCATCGCAGTCGCGAGGGGAATAAGGTGCAGGAGTTTAAGCCAGGCAGCTTCAAGGCGGCCCAGAAGGCAAAATGTCCCATCGTGCCGTGCGCATTGATTAACTGCTTTATACCGTTTGACGTGCAGTCCATTCGTCGCGTAACGGTGAAGCTGATTTACTTAAAACCCATGTATTATGAAGAATATCAGGGCATGAAAACGGTAGAGATCGCGACGGAGGTTCGACGGAGGATCGTGGAAGCCATCGCGGAGTATGAAGACAAATAGTTGATTTAACGGGGGAGAGGGTTATGGAAAACGATAATTGGAAGACAAATCCGCTCGGCGAGAATCCATTGGGAGAAGGATTCGTTGCAGACAATTCTTTTGGAAGCAAGGGAATGTATGGAAATGGATCGGATGAATCCGATCATGGCCCTGAAAAGAAGGTTTGCCCGCAATGTGGCATGGAATTGCCTGAGAATGAAACATTTTGCATGGCATGCGGCATGACCGTGATCCCCGTATTGAAAAAGGATTATGAAAAAGCCGTGAGTGACGGTCAGGATCCCGTTGCTTACAGCAAAGCTTTTAGCGCTCCGGATTCTGGCGGCACGACGGGTGGCAACTCTTATGGCGGCGGCAATTCTTACGGCGGTGGTAATTCCTATGGCGGACAGAGCCGTTCTTCGTCCTCGTATTCATATTCGAAGAAAGAGAATGAGCCGAGCCTGATCTATATGTTTTTCTGGGCGTTGGTTGCACTTGTGGCAATAGCGGTTATTGTGTTCTTTATTCATAAATTAAACGTGGAAAAGAACGCCGAGAAAATAACGACGATGTATCGCAGTTCAGCGATAAATGGCCGTTCGGAGGAAGATACGGTCATCTATACGTCAAATGGAGACAAGGTTACCAAGATTACGTACCAAGTTTCGCTGGATATTGAGGGATTGGAACAATCCAGCGTTGATCAAATGAAAAATAAGCTGAACCAGCAATATGCGACCTACGAGACAAGTACTTCCATGCATTATAACTTAAAACAGGAAGCAGATAAAAAACTGATCTTAACGATTGAATATGAGTATTTGAACGTGGCAGATAATTTGCAGAAGATGCTTGACGACGGATTGCTTGAAAAGAGCGGGTTTAATAACTCGGAAATTACGGTCAAGGACTATATTTCTTTGGATAGATCGATCACAAATATGAAAAAAGCAGGCTATAGGGTGAGGAGAGACGAGGATCAGTAAAAAGATAATATTTCTGATTGACAAATGGAGAATCCTTGCGTATAATGAGAAATGCGCTATGAGTTAGCGCACAAATGCATATTGGTAGAGACGGAATTCGGACAAGGAGAAATACTCAAGAGGCCGAAGAGGCGCCCCTGCTAAGGGTGTAGGTCGGGCAACCGGCGCGAGGGTTCAAATCCCTCTTTCTCCGTTTCATCTGCCAATAAGGTTGGAGTGTTGATACGTCAACACTCCATTTTAATTGCTCGGCACGAAATCAAGCGCCGCCGAAGGCGGCATTTGATTTCGACCGAGCAATTACGAAACAAAAGAAGAAGCCGCGTAAGCGGCGACGCATGCGCAGCATGCGCTTTTGTGAGTTGCCACGAAACAAAACCAAGCGGCGCCGAAGGCGACATTTGTTTTCGAGCGGGCGTAAACGAAATAAAAACAAAAGCCGCGAAGCGGCGGGCCTGCGAAGCAGGCGGATTTTATGAGTTGAAATATATTTGCCATCTGATCATGGAAGGAGATTCCCACATGGATCCCATTACCCTTATCGTCCTTGCCATAGCCTTCATCGCCATCATTTGCGTCTTTATCCTCATGTCCGTAAAGCAAAACAATCACCTAAAAGACCAACAGGCCAACAATACGGAGAAACGCCAGATGCTCGACCTAATGGCGACCGTGATGGATGCAGAGTTCGCAAATTATACTTACGTTGTCGGCTACTACACAAAGATCCAGCAAAAGATAGGTTCCACCGTATATTATTACTTCCCTTACGTACTTGCATTTAATACAGAAGAACTGATCATCTTTCCTTTTATTAAGAAAGAGGGAAGGCTGTACGTGAGAAATCGCATGGACGTGAATTGGAACCTGACGAGTTTTAAGTACAAGCTTAGAAAGAAGGGAGCGTTGCTTACGTTTAAGATGGTTGGCGAGACCATGCCGATCTGCGTGGATCCCGTGATCAAGGGAACTGGCTTGGAAAATACGGACAGACCACTTTGCGTCTTCCAGGAGCAAGAATATGCAAAGTTCCTGGAGCGTCTTCCATTCTTCGCGGCTAAGGCAAAACAGGCGTGAGCGGAAGCGGGTGGGTTGGAAATAAGGTGACTTGGTAACGCAAATAAGGATTTATACAAAGGAGAATTTTGTAAATGAAGGTGAAAGAAACGGGCGCACAGATCAAGAAGCTTGGCGGGATCGTTTTGGCGGTTGGCGTGATAATGTCTATCATTGGATTTCGCGAGGGAGTCGCTTCCATGAGAACTCCGTTGGATTTGAATGAGGTCAATGTATCGGAGATTGGAACGTTTGACATGGTAACGGCAGACGTCTATGCAGTGTTTGGTGCCTTTGCAACCAAGACGTCTTCCGAGAACGGAACTAAGACTGCTGAGGAATCTTATTACGTGATCCGTGCTTTTGAAGGGGATGAAGTTCGGTACATTGGCGTAAAGGTCTTGGAAAAGGATTATGCGACTTTTGATGCCATTTGCGATGACACGTGGGATTTTGTGGACGGTTATCTGATGGAACTGACTAAGCATGCCGAGAAAACGGGATGTCTTAAGAAGATGAACAAGAAAATGATGAACTTTTATTATGAATGGTTTAGCAAGGCCGGGGCCTTCGATTCGGAAGAAGAGATGAAGACCTACGCACTTCCGTATTACATTGACTCTCTCGCAAATCCCTCTTCCATGAAGTCGATCCTTTTTGTCGGCGCGGTTCTGATTGTTGTTGGCGGAATTTTGTTCCCCATCGGATGGAAAAAGCAGAACGCAGAGGAGAAGAAGGCTGCTGAACAGTCTTACGTCTACATCAATGGCGTCAGCTATGAAAAAGCGACCCTGGCCCACGTAAACCAGTGCATCCAGGGACAGGAAAAGATGTTTGCGGTACAGGAGCTTGCCAGGATCACGGGAATGAGCATGGAAGAGGCAAGCGTGATCGTTGAAAATTGGAGACAGTATTACTATTAAAAACTGCGCTAAGACATTGACAAAGTAAGGCGGAACGTGATATTATATAATTCCACCGCCAAAATGGCAGTGAAAAAAAGATTTTGAATTCATCAAAAAAATCTTTAAAAACATGTTGACAAGTGATTGCGGCCGTGTTATTATAACAAAGCTGTCGCCAAGAACTTGACAGCAAACGCACCTTGATAAGTAAACAACAATGCAACCCTGAAAATTCCAGAGAAAAGGCTCTTAGGCAGCCTGATCTCCGAGATTTCAGAGAACAAATACCTAAACAAAACAGTAAAAGCCAGATTAACAAAAAGGTTGATCCGGCCGGAACGAACTTAAACAATTTTATTGAGAGTTTGATCC
>JAEEGL015491796.1_pt1 | contig 58344 bp, 49 predicted proteins | sample 9134231 | NCBI WGS metagenome assembly JAEEGL01 (sample SAMN16246548, study PRJNA631951) | gut metagenome | biome: gut microbiome; feature: rumen; material: fiber-attached | host: Bos | place: Iran: Karaj | collected 2018-10
AAACATACCGAATTATAAAGAAAAAATACATAAATCACTTTATTTCGATTAGATTCATTGATATAAAGAGTGTTTCTCAATATCCAGTGGTAGCAATACTGTGCGGGTTCGAGTCCCGCCTGAGGCACCATAAGAATTATAAGAACTTGTTAAAAGTTCTTTTTTATGTTATTATACCAATAGAAAAGGAACATTCAGTCTTCCTAGTTGAATGTCTACCTTTGGAAATGTTAGACATTTAATTTCTTATGAAATTAAGTGTCATTTTTTTATTACCAAAACCAGTAATGTTCCTAAGTTCACTCTAACATAAGCAACTATTTGTGACAGGCGAACAAACACATTTTTGACATTAAAAATTTAAATAATAAGGACTTGGTAAAAGTTCTTTTTTTAAGCGTTATTGCATAACTATTAATAATATAATAAAATAAAAATATAGGAGATGATAGATATGATATGTCCAAGATGTGGAAATCAATTACAAGACAATGAAACTTTTTGTAGTAACTGTGGAACTCCTGTTACAGAATTAGCACCTCAAATAAATACTGAAACAGTTCCTACATACCAAGACAAATATAAGTTTACTTTAATAAGAAAAAAATCATTTGTAGGTAGCTTAGTAAATTACAAGATTTATGTTGATAATGAAATGGTTGGTAAAATTAAAAATGGTCAAACAGTTGAAATGGAATTAACTCCAGGTAATCACGTTATATCACTTAATAAGATGAATCCAACTAATGTTGTTATAACAGAAGATACTACAGCTGAAACTGCAATAATGGGATCAAATAGTGTAGGTATTACAAATATTAGTGGTGCCTCAAATGCTGGAACTAATGCAGCTACTACTCAAGCAGTTAACAATGCTGGTAGTGCAATGAAACTGTTAATAATATGTATTCTTTTTCCAATAATATCATTAATAATGTACAATGTAGCTCAATATGTAATTTCAGCATGGGTCTATGGTATTCTTATTGGTTATGGAATCGTTAATGTTGTTGGTTTAAAAAATAAAGAATTAACAAAAGAACAACATACTAGAGAACTAATTTTAAATATAATAGCTATGGCAATATGCATTGGTGCTATTATAATAACTATGAATGTTACAATATAATTTAGATAGAATATGATAATGGAGATAGAAATGAAAAAGATATTATTAATCATCCTATTATTAATACCATTTGCAGTTAAAGCTGAAGTATGTGAAGATGACAAAATAGTAATTGAATCAGCTGTTTTAAAAGAAACAAATGGAGTAGTTGATGAAACAAAAGAATTAAGTATCGATGGTAAAACATTTGGGATTAACTTAGGAATGCTAGAAACTGGTAACAGTGCGAATTATGAACTAGTTGTGAAAAACAATTCTAACGCTGACTATGAAATTGACTTTTCTAAAGTTAAAAGTGGTTCAGAATATATTACTTATACAGTAACAACTGAAAACAATAGTAGAATTGTTAAAGCTGGCAAAACATTAGGAGTTAGTCTTTTAATAACATATGCTAACGAAATTCCAAGTGCTCAATTTGTTGATGGTGTTTTTCATGAAGACAACCATATAGTATTGAATCTTTATAATGAAAAACAAAACCCTAATACTTTAGTTGGAAGCAAAGCTATCATAATAACTATAATCTTAGCGTTATGTTTTATTGTTGCTATTACTGTATTTAAAAAACGTAAAGCCGTATATCTTATTCCAATAATAATTGCATCAATGACATCTATCTTTGTCGTAAAAGCATTATGTAAGAGTGAACTAGAAGTTAATGCTAGTATTGTTATAAGTAATGGCTTAATAAATAATCTATACCAAAAGGAAGAAGGTTATTTATCTTCTGGAGATCAAATACAAATTGGTAATACTGAACAATTCTATGTAGTATCTTCAAATGAAAATCAAACAGTATTACTTGCTAGATATACTCTACATGTTGGGGAAGTATATGAAGATCGTCTTAGAACAAAAACATTAACAGAAGATGATTTTGGTTATGGTTTACAACACAAAAAACCTTCATACAATCATGCTGGAGGAACAATTGAATCAATTGGTATGGTACCATTCTCTGGTAAACAATATTGGTTAGATGAAAACAATAATATTATAGAACAATACGGTTCTACAAATATCTCACCAATGGTTGGTATTAATATTTATGATAATACATACAATAGTGAATTATATGAAATTGATGAAAATTCTTTAAATGAAAACGGAGAGTGTCTCGAAGGATCTTGTAAAACTATTGCCAACGATTATTCTGTTGCTTATTTCGTTAATAAATATGTAGAAAGATTAGAAGACATGGGTTTAGAAGTAGAGGAAGGTAGATTATTAAAAGATACTGAAGCAGCAACCTTAGGTTGTGGAACAGGAAATTCAAACTATGCATTCTGCCCTCAAACAATAAATTGGCTATATTATGATCAATTCTGGATAGATGGTCTTTATAGCATGGGCTGGCCTAGAGTTCTATCTCGTCATCAAATGGAATCTAAAGAGTATAATAAAATCGTTGCTGGTGTAAGACCAGTAATCGTAATTGATACATCTTTAATACCATTGAAGAGCCATGAATATTTCGTTAATCGCGAATCACAACAACCATAAAAAAGAACTTTAAAAAGTTCTTTTTTTTGTGAAATATTTGTAAAAAAAATATTTTTCTTATATAATACACTTTCAAAAGAGGGGAATAATTATGCCAAGATATGAACAAATAGAATTTCGTGAGATTGTCGAATTATTTTTATGTGTATCTATTTATGAATTAAAATCAGAATCAGAAGTACCAAACATGAATTTAAAATTTGGACCTGATGGTTTTGTCTTATTCAAAAGTCTTGTTGAAAAACCATTTGTTAAAGAGGGTAGTTGGACTCCTGATGCTACAGAAGATAATATTAAATTTGTTAAAGATCATAGTAATGATCCTGATTGTTTAACTATTCAAGTTAAAGATAGTATGAAATTCTTTAGATTATTAATGGAAATAACAAATTCATTATTAAGATTATATAAATATTATGAAATAAATGAATCACCAAGAAGATGTGCAATGAACTTAATGAGACGTATCTGGCTTCGTATGGGTGTTGATGATGTTGAAAATGTTGAAGCCTTTCTATCAAAACAACTAGCTTTCGTTAACAACATGACTTTTGATCAAACAAAGCCAATTAAAGTTTCTTCATATGCAGATTGTGATGTTTTAATGGAAACAATGGTTAATAGAACATTTGATGAAACAACAAGAAGTATGATTTTTACAGTTAAATCTGGCGAAGAAGAATATGAATTACCACACATTCTATATGACATAGATGATAGTAACAATTGCTATGTTTATGGTGTACAAAATAAAGGTGAGAAGAAGAGTAAAGTAATAGAAAGAAAACTATATAAATTAAATAAAGGTATTGAAGATCCAAATGTTCATCCTAGTAAAGTATGTTCTTTATTATTATTTATTGAATTATTAAGAAAAAAAGGTATTAAGAAAATAGTTGTACCTGGCTTACAAGTTCTTTCTTATCGTTACCATGAATTATTATCCAAAGGTATCGTAAAAGAATTAGAAAAAGCACAAGGTCAACTAGCTGACTTCCCACACAGAAAACAAACTAGGGAATACTATGAATCAATTAAAGATTGGTATGCCAAATTACATGATAAACAAGATTTTATTAGTTTCTTAAAAACTGAAGAATTATTTAATTTAACATATCGTATGACAGAACAAGATCCAAGTCTTGAAATTACAAATGATGTTACTATCCAAGGAGATAGCATTAATATGCAACTATAAAAAAGAACTAATATAGTTCTTTTTTTATGCTATTATATAAATAGGAGAATTAATATGACAAAAAAAGAAGAAATAATTGATAATGAAGAATTATCAGAAGATGAAAGAATAGAATTAGACGATGAAAAAATAAAACCTAGAACAATTATTTTAATAATAGCTGTAATCGTTGTAGTATGCATTGCTTTTTTTACTAATAAACAAGTAACAAAATTAAAAGAAGAAGATGTCGAAAACACAGTTTGGGTAAGCGAAATGGATTCAGGATCTTTCTTCGGTGATCTTACAGTTTTCATGTATTTCAAAGAAGATGGAAAAGGTGAAATAAAAAGTTATTTTGACTATGAAGTAGACAATGATATGGAAATTAGAACAAATTATTTCACTTGGAGAATAGTTGATAATAAATATATAAAGATAAGTTGTACCCAATGTAATTACGATAATGATGAGTATATAATAAAAGATGATATTTCATTAGTAGATCATGAACACGAATACGAAAGATTTAAAAGATCTTCACTTGGTAGTTACAATAAAGTCAAATAAAAAAAGAGATTAATTATCTCTTTTTTATTTTCTACCCTTTAATAATAATTCTGCTTGTAATCCAAGTTTTTCTTTTGTACTAATATAATCTATACTACCTTTAGTAACACTTATAATTCTTTCTGGTTTAGCTTCTAATCTTAATGGCTTCCAACCAATAGATTTTGGATCAATACCAGCTTTGCATAAAGCTTCTAATGTTACTTGAATAGCTTCACTACCACAAATAATATAACCAACTTCCCCAGTAGCTGTTAATCTTTGAGAAAGTCTTTTGGCTTTCTCTTGAATAACCATTCTCTTATGTAGATTTGTTAAGTCTTCAGTATGGAATGTTTTTTCAACTTTTCTAGGAGGCATGTAATAATCTCCATGTGGACCATAGTCATATCCTTCACGATCCATATCGGCAGGGAAAGGTAAACCAATTAAATCAGCTACTTCCATATCTTTTTTAGTTCCAGCATGAATAGAAACACCGTTTTCTGTGTCATCTACTCTTACAATACCAACTTCAAAGTCAGAAGTTCTTAATAAGTCATAGAATTTTTCTCTAGTATCACTAGGAATACTCATGCAATCTAAAACTTTTTTTCTTTCCTCAATAGCTTTTTTTAAAGATTCATATTTTAAATTAAAGTTTAAAAATTGATATGTTTTTTGATCACTTAAAATTCCTTCAGCCACCCCTAAAGCTTCTAATACTTCTCCATAAGTGGTAGTACTCATAACATAATGGTTATCAGTATAAAACATACCTTCAGGTGAATAAGTCATATTATCTTTTTGTTTTCTAATCTCAGCTAATATATAAGATTTATAAGATAATAAACGTTTCATATTAGTTAAATCTTCAATAATTTCATAAGCACCATAATCACTTGTTAAAAATGCTTTTAAGCCTTCATCATCTAATACTGATACATCACCATCATTATATCTTTTAATAATAGCTTTCATATCAATAGATAATATCTTATCTAATTCACCATTTCTTAATTTTTTTACAAAATCAGAATTCATTACTGTTTTTATAAGGTTAACAATTTCTTTTTTCATTTTTATTCCCCATTTCTCTAAATGTGAAGTTCTATCAAAAGAAAAAACAAGACTTCACATTTTACTGCGAAAGTCTTGTTCGATAAACGTTATCTTTTAACCCGGAATAAAATCGTAATGACGGATTAAAACTTAGGAACTACTCCCTTTCAACGATTATAATTATACCAAATAATAGGGTATTTATCAAATTTTCCCCTTTATAAAAAGTCTTATTATCATTTTGCTAATAGTATTCTTTTATAAGATATGATATATTGATTAAGGTGGTAAATATGACAATAGTGAAATCATTGTTAACAATGCTAGGTGGCCTTGCTTTACTAATCTATGGTATGAAAATGCTAAGTTTTAACTTACGTAAATTAACTGGTGGTAAATTAGAACAAATATTAGTAAATGCCACTAATAATCCATTTAAAGGTTTATTAGTTGGATTCTTAATAACAGTTATGTCACAAAGTAGTGCAACTACAACTGTTTTAGTAGTAGGTTTAGTTAACTCAGAAATCTTAACTTTAAAAGCAGCCATTCCTATTATCATGGGTGCCAATATTGGAACAACCGTTAATTCTCAAATTTTAAGATTAACATCTATCGGAGGTAATAGTTGGGTAAGTTTAATATCTCCAGCTAGTTTCGCTCCAATTCTTTTATTAACAAGTTTATTAATAAATCAAAAAGCTAAAAAGAAAAGAACTAAAGATATTTCTTCTATGCTAATGGGCTTAGGAATATTATTCACTGGTATGGTAACAATGGTTAGTACTGCTAGCTCCTTTAGTGAGTTACCAATTCTACCAAAGATCTTACAAAACTTAAGCAATCCTATTTTAGGTGTTCTAGTAGGTGCTTTAGTAACTGCTTTAGTACAAAGTAGTTCTGCAACAGTTGGTATCTTACAAGCATTATCAACAACTGGTAAAATTAACTATGCTACAACAATTCCAATTATTTTAGGTCAAAATATTGGTACATGTTTTACATCTATCCTAGCTAGTATAGGTGGAAGTAGTAATGCTAAAAGAGTAGCTATGGTTCACTTATACTTTAATTTAATTGGAACAATTCTCTTCTTATTAGGAATCTATTCATATCAACACTTTATCGGTTTCGCATTCTGGAATGATATTGTTAATATGGGTTCAATAGCTAACTTCCATATGATCTTTAACGTAACATCAACACTTATCTTATTCCCATTCATGGGCTTAATTGAAAAATTAACTATTATTACAATTAGAGATAAAGAAACTCATGATGAATTAGATGAATCATTACAAGTATTAAATAAATTAGATGATCGTATTTCTAACATACCTCGTTTAGCAATTAGTAACTCTAAAGATGTTGTTATTAAAATGGGTGAACTTGCTAAGAGTAATTTTAATCGTAGCATTGATTTATTAAATAACTATGATTATGAATCTGTTGATAGAATAATCAAATGTGAAAATAGTATCGATAAAATGGAAGAAGTCTTAACTAAATATTTAGTTAACTTAGAGAACTTAGATTTATCTGATCGTGATAATAAAAAAGTTACAATTCTTCTTCGTACCGAAACTGATTATGAAAAGATTGGTGATTATTCGTATCGTCTTTATAAGAAAGTAGAAGAGATAAATGATAAAGAAATAAAATTCAGTAATGCAGCTAACAAAGAAATAAATATTATGTTTCAAATAACTAATGATGCCATTGATAAAGCTATGACTGCTTTTGGTCCTAAACCAGTAGATGTTAGTATCGAAGTAGAAGCTTTAAGAGATTATGCTGAAAGTTTAAGAGAACAATACAAACTACTACATATCAAAAGATTAAAAAAGGGTAAGTGTAGTGTTGAAAGTGGTATCTCATTCTTAGAATTATTAAGCTGTTGTGAAAGTATAATTAATCACTGTCTTAATATAAGTATTGCTATGAGTACATATGGTCAAAAAAATAAGAGTGTTGTTACTAAACATGACTATCGTAGTAACTTATACAATAAACATAGTAATGAAATTAATAACTATATCAAACAATACGAAAAAATATATCATTAAAAAAAAGAACTATTAAGTTCTTTTTTTTACATTCTAGGTCTTAAGTCAAGATCAGCATTATATGATCTTCTTGCTTCTTCTTGTAATTCTGCTACACTTTTAGCAATAGATGCGAGAATTCTTTCTTTTGTCCATACTTGATCTTCATCCATAACTATATCTTCACCAATACTGATATTCATAAGTGGGCAACGTAATTGTTCTATAGTAACAATTAAAAAATGCATCATTTTTTGAGCTTCTCTTTTATCTACATAAAAATCAAAACCTAAATATTCTGGTCCACCACAACGAATGTCAACTGGATCATTGTGACAACAATCTACTGAAATTGTTGAACATTGTACTTTTTTCTTTTCCATAACCACAACTCCCTTTTTCCGCTAATAATTCTATCATAATTATCAAAAAACACCAATTTTTCCTATTGAATTCTTAAGTAGTTATAATATAATAATTGTGAAGTAGGTGATTATATGAAGAAAATAACACTAGTTACAGGTAACTGGGCGAAACTTGTTAACACTCAAAACAAATTAAAACCATATGGTATTGAAGTAGACAATATCAAAATGGAAACTGTTGAAATTCAAGCCGATACTGCTGAAGAAGTAGCAGCTTATTCTGCTAAATATGCAGCAGATAAATTAAAAAAGAATATTTTAAAAATCGATTCTGGTTTATATGTAGAATCTCTAAAAGGATTCCCTGGACCATATACACATTATTGTGAAGATACAATTGGTAATGCTGGTTTATTAAAAATGATGAAAGGCGAAAAAAATCGTAAAGCAGAATTTAGAGAAGCCTTAGCATATTGTGAATATGGTAAAGAACCAGTCGTCTTCTCATCAATTACAAAAGGTCGTATCGCTTTAAAAGAAAGTGGTGAACATGGTTGGAGTTGGGACTTTGTTTTCATCCCTGAAGGCAAAAGAGTAACATTAGGACACTTTGAAGATGATGAAAGATTCTCTTTATGGGATGATAGTGCTTATAAAGAATTAGGGGAATATTTAAAGAATAAGGAATAGATAATATGGATTTAGAAGAACGTAATCAAAACATGCGTGATTTCTTTAACGCTAAAATAGATGAATATGATGAAACACATGAAAAATTCATGCTAACTAAAAAAGCTATTACTGATAACTTAGAAGGACAAATCAACAAAGTATTAGATCTAGGTGTTGGTACTGGTTTAGAATTAACATATCTTTTTGAAAAATATCCCAATGCTAATGTAACTGCTATAGATATAACTGAAAATATGTTAGAAGAACTAGCTAAAAGAGATTTCGCAGACAAAGTAAAAGCTATATGTGGAGATTTCTTTAAAGTAGATTTTGGTCGTCATTATGATGCTGTAATATCTACATCAGCATTACATCATTTCTTAGAAGTAGATAAAGAAAGACTATATCAAAAAATCTATGATAGTTTAAAACTAAATGGTGTTTTTATTAATGCTGATAAAATAGTTAAAACAAGAAAAGAAGAACAAGAACTAATTAAAGAATATTACCATAACAAAGATAAGAAACCTCATATCGATACACCTCTATGTATAGATAGTGAACTATCTATTTTAAGAAGTGTAGGTTTTACTGATATTGAAACAAAAGAAGTCGATAATGATAATTACATATTAATTATTGCGAAAAAATAGTTATTACTATTTTTTCTTTTATTTTGCATGTTATAATAAGGAACAAAGGTGATTATTATGAAAAAAATACTAATAGATATGGATGACGTAATTACTAAAACAGATTGGTTCACTGGTATTGAACAATTCACTAAAGAAAAATTAGATCGTTCTTACCCAGGTTTCCATTTAGAAGAAATACTAAGTCCAGATGATCAAAAAAGATTTTTTGATAACTTCGATAAAATTAATTTTTATAATTTCGCTGAATTATTAGATGATTGCTATGAAGTAATGGAAGAATTATCAAAACAATATGATATTTATATTTGTTCAACATTCACTTGGAGTGGTGTTCTAGATAAAGCTAGTTGGCATCTAAAAAATAAATATGATTACTTATACAAACATTTACCATTTATTCATCCCGATAAATATATTTTCTGCAGTAATAAGAATATTGTAAAAGCTGATGTTAGAATTGATGATCGCATTGAAAATCTTCGTAATGGTGAAATAAGACTTATGTTTACTGCATGGCATAATAAAGATTTATCTGATGAATATCTAAAAAAGAAAAAGGTAATTAGAGTTAATAATTGGCAAGATATCAAAAAAATACTAATAAAATAATTGATATATGATAAAATTTTAATAGGAGTGATAATATGAAAAGAATAAATTATTTTATTTTAATATTATTTGCATTACTATTAATAACTGGTTGTGAAAAGAAAAAAACTAAAGATATTGAAGTCGTAAAACAAGAAGAAATAACTAAAAAAGCAGTTAATAAAGAATTAAATTGTGAATATGATATGACTGCTCAATTAGGTGGTTTAGGAGTTGCCAAATATACATTCACTCTAGTTCAAGAAAACAATGAATTAACAGAAGGTTATGCCAAGTTAGTTATTGATTATACAGATTATCCTGATATCACAGAAGAATCTCTTAAAGCTCATCTATCAGAGATGGAAAAAACATTCTGCGGAAGAGATTACTATGGTGAAGGAACTACTAAAGAATGCAAACTAACTTCTCATGAAAAAATTCTTGAAGCTAATATTATTATTGATGTTGATGAATTCTTAAAATCATCAGGTATCAATAAAAAAGATATCAACGAACATACTCTTGAAGGAGTAAAAGAAAACATTGAAAAAGCAAATAGTTCACTTAGTGCTAAGTGTACTTTAGAATAGGTGATAACATGAAAAAACTACTTACACTAATATTAATAATTTGTTTAACTTTATCACTAACAGCATGTGCTAAAGGTAAAAAGAGTATTAAGACATTAACATGTAATTATAATATGACTGGTGAAGTACAAGGCTTTGATAAAACAGAATTAACAATTGTTTTTAGCCAAGATACAGAAAGTTATAAAATTGTTTCAGGAACAGTAACATTCTCTATAAAATCTAGTGGTATGTCTACTGCCCAAGCTAACGAGATAAAAAAATCTTTTGAAGAAGAATTTTGTACAGAAGGATTCTTCGGTGAAGGAACTAATAAATCTTGTAAGGTTAGTGTTGAAAATCAATCAGTAACAACGAATATAGAAATAGATTCTGAAAAGTTCTTAGAAACTATTGATGCTGATGAATTAAATGAAAATACACTTGATGAATTAAAAGAAGTCTTAGAAGAAGAATTTGGTTCTTCTGATATGACTTGTAGTATCAAGTAGACACAAGAATGATTAAATCATTCTTTTTTTTATATCAATCCATGTTATAATTTTTATAAGAATGGGAGAAATAAAAATGGGAAATGATAAGAGAAATGCCGTTATTGCAATACTTATTGTAATAGTATTAGCTTTAGTTATTGCTTTAGCTTATGTATTAAATAAAAACGTAATAATAAACAATGACACTAGTAGCAACAACAAAATAGAATCAAAAGAGAACAAAAAAGACGAAGAGAAAGAAGAAGAAAAAGAAAAAGAAGACGATAAAGAAGAAGAAATTAGCATTGATGGTGATGCACTAGCTAAAAAAGCTTATGACATGTTACCAAATCATATGGGCTTAGCTGAATATTTATATTTAGGTAAGAAGATTGATTTAACAACACTAGATCCTGAAGTTAAATTTGCTTGGACATTAGATGCTTTAGGAAAAGATTATAAGATTCCAGTTTGTTATTCAGAAAATGATTTTACAGTATCAAGAGATCAAATTGAAAAATATTCTTTATTTGAAGACAATAGCTACATTGATGCCATTACTAATAAAGGTAACTTAAATTATGATGATAATTATTTAGTTTATTCAATGGAATATAAAAATGGTAAATATTCTATACTTAATACAAATTGTGATGGTCGTGGTACTGGTCATACAGCATTTGAAAGATTCGATTACGAATCACATAGAATAAATGGAGATAAACTAGAATTATTTGTTGGATTTGCTTATTTTGATCCTAGTATATCTGATTATGAAAATGAACACTTTGCTAATGATATAAAAGATTCTTATAGTAAAGATGCTAGAGTCTTAAAAAAAGACTATGAAGGTGAGGGAGACCTAACAAAAGTACCTCATGCAGTTTATAAGTTCACTTTCAAAGTAGTTGGCGATAAATTATATCCATTAACTGTTGAAATGGAATAAAAAAAACGTTCTAAATGAACGTTTTTTATTTTGTTCTAACACTTTTAATATCTTGTAATTCAAATCTTTTCTTTTGTTTAACATCAGGATATTTTTTCTTATCAACATCACCCATGAAATCTCCAAGTTCTCTAATGTATAAACCACCATCACCATATAGTTTACGATAAACTACAAATGGTGTTTTACCATCTTCTGAAGATAAAGCAATATCTTCAACTAAATAATAGTCGCCTTTAAAATGTTTATAAACACCTTTTATTTTTAACTCTTCCATACAATCACCATAACTATTATAACAAAAAATTTTTAAATATTGCATAAATGTGTTAATATATACAACCAGAAACAGAGGGGTTAATATGGCTACAAAAAATTCTTATTATTATTTTAAAGAGCATAATTTTAGTGCTACTGAAATATTAGAAACTTTGGATATTCCTTATACAACTGAAGATTTACAAAGTTCATTTTCTGCTGATGGTGATTCCATACATATAACTGGACCATCTACGGATTATACAATTAAATTTTCAGCGGCTTTTTATACAGTTACTAAAAAGTTTGCAACATATGAAGTAGTAGAATATCGTAGTTATAAGAATAATATTATAAAATCAGAAACAGATTTTTATATTGATGATGACACTTTAGTATTTGAAGAAAATAGTACTAATGATCCAAGTATCATTGATAGAAGTATGTATCTATTAAGAAAAGGTGCCGATAAGAAAAAAGCTACTTTAACAAAAGAAATAGTTTATTATCCTGAATCTGGTTATTTAGAAACTTACACAAAAGGCTTAGGTGCCTTCCGCGCAAGTAGTAAACATCGTATCAGAATGACCCCTAATAATGTCATTATCAGTAATACAGAAAACTTTGCAACTATTCATAATGAAAGAGTATTACATTGTAAATCAATTTCTACTTGTTCTACTAAAGGTAGTAGTGTTGCTTGTGAACTTAATCTACCTGATAGTGCTCAAATAGAAGAATTACAAAACTATGGCATGCCAACAATTTTAATCGATGGTTTATTCTTAGATATAACATCTTCTGATGAGAAGAGTACTGCCCCAAAACTATTAACATATCGTTTCTTTACTTTTAAAGCAGATGGTACATTATCATTAGGTATTACTTTTAATGATGGTGAAAAAAAGCAAGAATTCTTAAGAGCATATCAAACTGATAAAGATCCATACATGACTGTCAAAGACTTGGGTATCTTAGTAGATAAAATGCAAGAAGAAAAATTCTTAGATCTAGGAACTGACTATCCACTAGAAATGAGAATCCTAACAGATCTAATGAAATTAAGAATCGATTTATATACCAATGTAATCTCTCCAAGTAAAGGTATTGATTTCTTAGATTTCAATCTTACAGATACAAAAGATTATAATCATATGGCTTTTGAAATCTATGAAAATCTAAGAAGATATTATGAAGAATGTTTAAAATTAAGTAATGTAAATAAAGGACAAAAAAAAGAAGTATAATTGAGAAATACTTCTTTTTATATTAAAATATAATTGTGATGAATATGATATTAGATTTTAATATTTGTAATCAAAGTGGAACTTTATATGTCATAATGATTGCTAAGTATTTAATAAATGTTTTAAAAATACTAGCACCAATCATTATTATTTATGGTGCCATAAAAGAACTAACTAAATCAGTTATTTCTGGTGAACCAGCTAGTAAACATGTTCCTATATTAGTTAAAAAGTTAATTGCAGCATTAGCTATTTTCTTCGTTCCTACAATTGTTAATTATGCTGTTAATTCTTTAGCTTCTACTAAACCAAGTTCACTTATGGCAACTTGTAATCAAAATGCTAATATTACTTATATTAAATCTTTAAAAGCTAAAGAAGAACAAGAACGTCTTGCCAGAATGAAAGAAAGAGAAAAAGCAGCTGAAGAAGCAGCTAAAAAAGCTAACAAAGAGATGAGCAAAGATAACGCTGGAACAAATGAAAATGAATTTGCTCGTAAAAGAAGAGAAGCAAGAAATAGAGCACTTGGTGCTTCTATTGAAATAAAAGATGGTGAATTATTCACAGATCAAACAAAAAAAATCATCGAAAAACATGCTAATGACTTTAACTATTATAACTTTACTCAAGTAATAAACAGTTATGGTGGCATGCAAGGTTATGTTAATACCTTAGGTGGTGTCTTTAGAAGATTATACGGTAAAGAATTAAATATTAGATGTGCTTCTGAATTACAAGAAGTATCTGAATATGTCTTCGGTTTCATGACATTATATGGTTTCGATTATTATAGTGGATCTAAATATTGTAAGTGGGGCGGTAACTGTGAAAGTCCTAATACTGATACAGCAGATGCCTTCTATCCAAGTGGTTATCAACATACTAAAGATGGTTTATCAGACAAGAATCACTTCGATAAACTAATCTCTGGAGCTAATGAAATAAACATGACTACAAACTGTAACTGGACTGTTGATATGGTTTATTATAAAGCTGGTATCTATGGTACAGGAAGAACTTCAGTAAATAGTTCTGCTTCATACAAAGCAATGGGTAAAAATGGTAAGATAATAACTAATTTATATGATATTCAAGTAGGTGATGTAATCCATTTCTTTGCATCTCCTATAACAGTAACAAATCCAGATACATGGCATGATTGGAAACACGTTGCATATGTTGGTGAAGTAGATAGAGTAAATAAAACCTTCACTGTCTATGATGGTGGTAGTTATTTAACAAGAAATAAAGGTTTTAAATATAAACATAGTATGAGTGATTCTAAAGGATCACTAGATGGATTCAAGTATTGGGCTGTCGTAAGAACCGTAGAATTAGACCAAACTTGTTAATCTGAAAATATAGCAATTTTTGACAAAAAACCCCTCTTTTTATACAATTATATACGTAAGAAGAGGGGTTTTTATGCAATTTATTAACTATCGTTTCAAAAAGAATTATAATGAAACACAGTTAGGTAGTAATGAAGATAAAATATCAAGAATCAAGCAATATCTTAAGAAACTTAAGATGACATATACAAGAAGAGAAACAATAATAGATTATTTATCATTTCAAATAGAAGAAGACATTAATTGTGCCTTATATCTAGATATATTATCTAAATCATTAAACTTCATAGATACAATGGAATTAAATGATTTACTTAGAGTTATCAAAAGTGTCCATGACATTTATGAAAACGTAACTGATTTAAATTTAAATGAATTTATAAGTCTATCACAAGATGAAGTAATAGATCGTCTTTATGTTGGTAGTGAAATTAAACGTTCTTTTGAAAAAGAAGAACTAGAACAATACTTAAATAATTTAAGATTTACAGCTGCTATTAACTTATCTAACAAAGAATACCGTAACTTATTTAATTCTTTAAGTAATAATATTACATATTCAGCCCACTATATATTTAACTTATATAAACAATTAAGAAAGAACTTAGATTTAGAGACATTAACATTCTTTGATATCTATTTCGCTAATGAATATTTAATAGAATTACATAAGATTAATATTAATATAAGTGAGATTACATCTCGTCGTACATCTACTAACTATAATAGAAAAACAAATTATAAAAGCTACTATGCTCAAAAATTTGAATATGAAGATGAGTTAAGACCATCATTACAACTAGATATCTTCTCAGTAGATAAAGTAGATGATTATACTAAATGTAAAAATAAATATATTAAAGAGTATGAACCATTTGATTTCGAAGGATTCCAAGTATCTAATCTATTATTAATAGATGATCTTCCAATCGAAGAAACTAAATATGGTGTTAAAAAGATAATTGAATCTTCAAAAGAACAAATTGATTTACCAAAAGTAAAAAAAGAAGAAGTAACAAAAGAAGTAATAGCAAGTATTTAATACTTGTTATTTTTTTGCTATAATTTACATAGAATAGGTGATTCTATGAAAAATAATAAAGGTTTCACTTTAGTAGAACTATTAGCGGTTATAGCACTTATAGCTATTTTAGCTGTTGTTGGAATTGCTACTTATCGCGGAATAAACGAATCATCAAAGAATAAAACATTAGAAGCAAAAAAAACTCAAATAAAAGCAGCTGCTGAAAAGTGGGCTAGAGAAAATAACATAACAAATAGAACAACTATTTCTGTTAATACATTAGTAGTAGAAGGATATATTACAGCAGATGAAGTAAATCCAAGTGGGCTTGCTACTATTAAAAATCCTGTAACAGGTAAAAACATGATCTGTAATGTTATCGAAATATCTTTTGAAAATGGTGCTGTTAAAACAATTTTTAATGATAAAATTGAAGATTGTAAACTAGCTAACCAATCATTAGATGATACCAAAATAAATATAACTATTAAAGACAGTGCAAACAATAATCTTACAGGAACAGGTTCTATTGCTAAATGGACAAATAAAGATATTGTTGTCATTGTAAATAGTAATGAATATGATACTAAAGCAACAAGTATTTCCTATGATTTTGAAGGTAATACAGTTACTAAAGATAAAACTACTTTACAAAAATATGAAGGTACTGACTATATGTCAAAAGAAGATACAACATTCTACTATAATGTCTTCTATATTGAATCAGAATTAATTCTTAATACTAAATTAATAGTAACTTATGAAATACCAGGTGAAGGTACTAAAAGTAGAGAATATACAATTAGATTTGATAAAGAAGAAGCAACTGCTAGCTTAAAAGAGAATAGTGATTGGTCACAAAACAATCAATCAATTGAAATAAAAGTAGAAGATGGAAAAGGTAGTGGACCATTATATTATTACATTTCTACTGATCCAAATAACTATGAAGAAAGTAGTAGAAAACCAGCTAGTTATAAAACTACTATAACTAATTTAGAAGTAGGTAAATATTATATTTGGACTGAAGATAATGCAGGTAATAGATCTACTAATTATAAATTAGAAGTAGAATTAAATAACGTTGATAAAATAACTCCAGGTTGTGAAATAATGTTTAGTGGTACCGAAGGACTTCATAATTGGTATATAAGTCCAGTAACACCAAGTACTAGAAATACACCAGCAGCAAGTGTTAGTGGTGTTAATATTGGTTTAAGTAATACTAGTGAACCAACATATTCAAATTTCGCAGCTTATAATACCCAAACTACAGTAACTGGACCTACAAGAAATACAGAAACTACAAGAGCAGGTGTCGATTATTTCTGTCATGTTAGATCTCTAGCAGGTAAAACTGATAATGCCACTAGAAATTTAAAAATAGATATGACTCCACCAACAGTAACATTAGATATTACTTCAGATAATAATTATACTCAGACAAAACAATTACATTTCACTGTTACTGACAACTTAAGTGGAATAGATAGAGTTACAACTATCTTCTTCCAATGGCAAGCAGTTGATGGAACTGGCACTGGACTTTCTTCAACAATGGCATTTGATGCAACTCCCGGTGCTTCAACAACAACAGATTTATATATTGTTAGTAGAAATATGACTGGTATTTATTATTTATATGTTGATGTAACAGATGTCCATGATTATGCTGGTAACTATGCAACAAGTCTTAACGGTGGGCCACCTATAGTTACTTTGGGTCCATACTATTTTGATAACAGAGCGCCATCATGTAATGTTGGTAGCATATCACAACAATGTACTACCGGTGGTGTATCATGTGTCGTAACATGTACTGATGAACATAGTGGAGTTGCTACTTGCCCAGGTGCTCAATCAGGTTTAAAATCATCGACAACATTTACTGCAACTGATCAAGCTGGTAATGTTAATACCTGTGGTATAAACATATCTTCTACGACTCAATATAATAAACAAAACTGTTCAAAATACCACAAATATAACTGTAATTGCGGTTGGACTAACGCTTCAGATGATTGCTGGCAAACAGATACATACGAAAGCCACGATACTGATACAGTACGAATTGGTTGTACAGGATGTTATGATTATTCAACTTGTAGAAAAAGTTATCAATGCTGTAGATCAAGATATGTATGTGATACTTGTACAGACTATAGCCAGTGTGATGGTTGGGGCAATGCCTCAGCATGGCAAAATAATCAAATAACAGGATGTAACTATCCTGATTGTAAAGTTAATTCTAGAAAGGTTTATCATTCAGGTGGAACGTGTAGTGCTGGTAACTACTCAGGTACTGGATCATGTATTAATACAGGACTTTCTCATGGCCAAGATGTACAACCTTATCCATCAGTTTGTAATTAAAATATCTACTTTTGTAGATATTTTTTTTATGATAAAATTATAATAGGTGAGTAGTATGGATAAAGAAACTATTAAAAAGTTGATTGATGCTGCTAAAGATATTGCTAACAAAAATTTTTGTTGTAAATATTCTAACTTTACTGTCGGTGTAGCACTACTTACATCATCAGGAAAAGTATATAAAGGTTTCAATGTAGAAAACCATGGCATTCAATCAATTTGTGCTGAAAGAGTAACTTTCACTAAAGCTTTATCAGAAGGACACAAAGAATTTATTGCTCTAGCTGTTGAAGGTAAACACCTAGGTGATGAATTCTTCCAAAAGACACTACCTTGTGGTTACTGTCGTCAATTCTTGTCTGAATATGCTAAACCAGGTTTCTTAATCTACACTTATGATGACGAAGAAGAAAAACTATATACATATAAACTAAAAGATTTATTACCAGAAAGTTTTAAACCACATAAATGAGTCTAAAAGAAAAGATTAATAATCTTCTTCTTCGTATGACCAATGATGATTTTGAATTCTCTAATGAAGATTTCTTTTTAGTAAGAGAAACAGAAGAATTACAAGACATCCTAATTAAAAGAATCCTTAAAGGCCCAGTTAAAGTATCTAACATGCCTTTTGATTATCCACTCGGAATAATACTATCCCGTGATTTTTCTCATGAAGAAATTCAAACACTTATCTGTAATATAATTGAAATGTATATTAGTAATGATAGTGGTTTCGATGTTGATATTGTAGGAAGCTTAGGAGAATACTTTTCTTTAGAAGATTCAACAATAGAAAGAATTAAAGCAATAACAGAAGCAGCTTTTGCTAAAGAAGACTATGAACCAGAATATTTCTTTGTTAATGATCACACTTTAAATAAATGTTTAGATTATAAAAACTATAAATTAATAAGTCGTTGTAAAGAATCTTATGGTGATAGTTTAACTCCTACAACTATTCAAAGAATGCTTGATGAGTTCCCATTTAAAGAATATGGTTTACCAGAATTCTTTGAAGTATATTACTATAATAATTATCCATTAGACAAAATGGATATTGAAGAATTATTACATTTATGGGATAAAACTCGTTTTTATACAGATAAAGATTACCCAAAAGAATTAACAGATAGATGTATCGCTGTCTTAATAGAAAAGATTAAAGAAAGTAAAGACTTATCATACTTAAATAATGATGATAAACTTTCTAACTTTATTGAAAGTACTGATCTTTCTATTCGTAAATTAATAAGAGATGCTGCTTATGATCGTGATTATCTACCAGCATATACAGTTTCTTTTAATTCAAATAAAGAAATCCAAGATCGTTTAATAAGATTAATAAAAGAAAACAAAGAAGTACCTAGAGACATCTTCTGTGATGAAGTTATTGATTTAAATAATCCTATCTTAATGGATTATGTTATTAAACATGCCATTATTAAATCACTTGTTAATTATGGTAAAAAAGAATTTCTAGTACCATATGAAGATATTATTGTCAAAGAAATAAAAACAAATCCAGAGTATAAAAAAGAATTAGAAAAACTAGATTCAGAAGATTTATTTGCTTTCCCTAAAATACTACAAGCTTTAATAGATAATAAAATATTAAAAGAAATAAATCTTGTTAATGTTATTGTTGATATTACTCCCGAAATGGAAGAATATGTCTATAAAGCAGTTAAAGAAATCCCTTCATTAACTGTTTATAACTTAAATGATTATCAAGTACATAAAGTAGATATTATTTGTGAATTAATAAAAAATAAAAACTATAGATATGTATTTAGTGAAAGAAACTTAATAAATAGTTTAACAGAAGAAGAATTCACTCGTGTGATTAAAGCACTAGATATTGCTTTTGAAGATTTATATGAAGCTGTAAGCTTTACTAATAACAATAGCATGAAAGATATCTTTATTGCTCATCCAGAATTATTTGATTTATACTTCGGTAAAGAATTATTAACAGAACAAATATTAGATTATATTAACCATAATGAAGAATTCTCTAATATTTATGATATGTCTGCTTATTCTAAATTAAAACCTTACTTTATTAAAAAATATGGGTTTAAAGAAGAAAACTTAGATTTATTAATAAATACAGTGGGTCCTAATGTTATTAGATATATTGAAAATGAATCAATCAAGAAACTATTAACTATTTCTTATGAAGAATTAGAAAAAATAATAAATTTATTCCCTAATGTTCCATATACATTAATTGATTTAAATGCTTCTTATGATTCTTTAATTCAATTTATGTTTGGTAAAGAAAACCCTGAAATAGTTTCTATCTTTCCAAACTTCTTACATGCTATAGAAGATAATGACCTAAGAACTATTTATCGTTTAAAACAAATTCTAATTATTAATACTAAAAAAGATAAATTCTTATCTATAAAAGAAAAATATCAATTAACTAGAGTTAATGATATGGAAGAATTATTACATGCTATAGTTCATGGTGTAAGAGGTAAAAATAGTGAATTATATACTAATATCTTACATGAACTAACAGATGATTATATTTTAAAAGAAAGAACTAATTATCGTAATAATCGTTTCTTTTATAAACTCTATCCGCAATATAAAGAATTATTTAAAAATCTTTTATATAAAATATATCAAGGAGAAGATCTTACAGAATACATTAATATTCTTACTCCCGAATTAGGAAAGAATTTCTATAAACAGTTCTCTAGTATTACTATAACTGAAGAATTAAAAGATCCTTCTATTTTAATAAAGTATATTGCTGCTAAAGTAAAAGATCCTAAAACAAGAGTAGAATACTTACCAATCTTAAAAGATATAGTAGATTATTGTCTTGATAGTATTAGATCTAAAAAATCTCGTGAAATAAATATTGCTAATGAATTAGGAGTACCATATGAATTAGATGAAAGAAGTACTGATTCAGCTCTAACAAACTTTATAATAAGTCATTTTACTATTTTTGAATTAGAACGTGGTTCAATTATTTATGACTTTATGAAAGTCTTATTATCTAAATTAGATAATCTACCAGAACAAGTAGTAATTGATAGTTGTTATTATATTGCTGGTTTTAAAGACAAAATTAAAACAGATGAAGCAACAATAAAACAAACAATACCTAAAGTAATAAAAGCAGTTAATTTAATTAAAAAAGAATATACTATTAAAGTTAAACCAAATACAATTAAATCAACTGAATTATCCTCAATCATTCAATTACTTGATGATGATTATCAAATAAAAAGAAATTATAAGAACTTACAACCAGATATTGATTTATGTGACTTATTATTAAACTTAGATATTAATATAATTCTTAATACTATCTTAAAAGATGAAGAATTATATAATAAATTACTAGACATCATGAAAAAGAAAAAGATTCATTTACTACCAAAAGAATTAAGAACTTTAATTGTTAATGCTGGTATTTCAGGAGAGTATACTAACGTAGCTAGTTTTATTACTTTCTTTAAATCAATTCTAGATAGTGAAAGAGCAAGATTATCAGCAAGTAATAAGAATCCTGATGATGCATTATCTGGCTTAGCAGCTATCTTAGTAAATGCTGAAATCTATAGTTCTATATCTTCTGTTTATTCACAAATACTAGGTGATGAAGATGCTAAACTAATTAAAGCTAATCCAAAACCTAATGATGCAACTCGTAAAACAGAAAATGATCAAAGACTAAAAGAAGCTGTTGAATTAACTAAAGATTTATTTACTAGAAGAGAAGTAACTATTCCAACATTTGATAAAGATGTGAGAATAGGTAATGATAAAAAATTAAATGTCATAGTAGGTAACTTTACTGCACCATGTAACTTAACACATGGAGAACGTACTGGTGCTTGCATGCGTATTGGTGGTCAAGGAGATAGTTTATTCTATTTCTGTTTAAAGAATCCAAATGGCTTCCATATTCGTTTTGAAGATCCCGAAACCCATGAATACATCTCACGCGTATCTGGTTTTAGAAATGGTAATACTGTCTTCTTAAATGAATTAAGATATAGTTGTAACCAAGATAAGTATTCAAATGAAGATGTTGTTGAAGCTTGTCGCTTAGTTAGTGAAGAACTAATTAAATTAACAGCTAATAGTCCTTGTCCAATAGAAAATGTTGTTATTGCTAAACAATATGCAATGGAAAAATCAAAACTAGAACCAACCGATTTAGGAATCGATAGTGTTAAAAAAGGACTTCCTAAATTCTATTCTGATGTTGATAAAAAAGCTGTAGTTCTAGCAACTACTTCAGAACCATTTAAAAAGATTAATTTTGACAAGAGTAGAGTTCCAACATATGAACCATGTCGTGGTAAGATTGTTAAAACAAAAGACAAAAAAGAATTATCAGGTATGATAAATCGTATTGTTGCTGTTAAACAATTACTAGCTGGTATTCCATATGAAGAAGTAACTAGACTTGACTTCCCAAATGGTCTTCTATATGGTATAGTATCAGACGATTGGTACATATATGTTGATCGTAATAAAGAAATAAAATTTGATTGTTTAAATATTGATCCACGTGCTAAAGGAGAATTAGCAAAATATACCATAGTTGTTGAAGAACTTCTTCAAAATAACGAAATAGTGGAGGAGGATGAATATGGATTATAATTCAATACAAATAGGTAAAATAAGAAATATTGATTATAATTCTGGTGTTGGTGAAGTAGTATCATCTGAAGATTCTTTTATCTTCAGAATAACTGATGATACACCAAATGATCTAAAAACCAATGACTATGTTATCTTCCGTGCTGAACAAGTTCAAAATCAAAACATTGCTTTCTTCATTAAAAAGTATACTGAAGAAAATAATCAAACTTTAAATTATAAACCTAATAAAGGGAATGAGTAATCATTCCCTTTTTCTTAATAATTTGATATAATTTAAAAAGGAATAGGATGGGTGTGCTTATGGAAAATAAAGATGTTATGTATCATATTGGACTAGCAAAAAAAGATATCGAAGGAGCTAAATATGCTATCTTACCTGGAGACCCTGGTCGTGTATCTAAAATAGCTAAATACTTAGATGGTTATAAAAAAATAGCTGTTAATAGAGAATATACTAGTTATCTTGGAACACTTGATGGTGAGAAAGTATTAGTTATATCTACAGGTATGGGTGGTCCATCTACAGCTATTTGTGTAGAAGAATTAAAACTAATTGGTATTGAATATCTTATTAGAGTAGGCACATGTGGCGGTATGCAAATTGATGTTGAAGCTGGAGACATAATTGTTGCTCAAGCAGCAATTCGTCAAGAAGGAACTAGTAAAGAATATTTACCAGTTGAATTCCCAGCTGTAGCAGACTTTAACTGTGTTAATGCACTAGTTGATGCTTGCAAAGAAACATCAACTAAATACCATGTTGGTGTAGTACAATGCAAAGATTCTTTCTATGGTCAACACTCACCAGAAAGAATGCCTGTTTCATATGATTTATTAAATAAATGGGATGCTTGGATCAAAGGTGGAGCACTAGCTTCAGAAATGGAAACAGCATCATTATATACTGTATCTAGTTGTTTAAGACTACATGCAGCTGCCGTATTACTAGTCGTATGGAATCAAGAAAGAGAAAAATTAGGCTTAGATAACAAAACAGAATTTGATACAGAAAAAGAAATTACTATTGCTATCAAAGCTATAAGGAAGATGATTAAAGAAAATGACTAAGTTTTTAAAAGAAAATGCCGCAATATTATTATTGGTAGTAACTATTATTATCGTTGCTCTAATAATTGCCTTTAAAAAGAATAATGAAGAAAAAGAAAACGTATATGATTTAACTAAAGTACATATCGTTGATATTAAAGAAGCAACAGAATTATATAAAGATGTTGAACCACACTTTTTTATCGTTGCTCGTGATACTTGTTCAGTATGTCAAACATTCATGCCAACAGTTAACGAACTAATAGATAAATATAAAATAGATGTTTACTATATTGATCTATTAAAGATTGATAAAAAAAGTGCTGAGTACCAAGAATTTACTAAACTATTAAATTATAAATATGAATATGATGGTAAAGTAGGTACAATGGATACATTCATTGGTTATACACCAATGCTTCTAATATCAAGTAATAACGAAACAATATATGGTTCTCTAGGATCAATGAGTACTTCAGCCTTAGAACCAGTATTAAAAGAATATAGTATAATTAAATAGAAAAGGAGAAGAATTATGGATAAGAAAACATTATTATCACAAGCATTCTATTGGATGTTTATAGGATTACTAATATGCTTTGGTATCTCATACGTAGCTACTATGAATGAAGATATGGCTTTATTAGTATATGGAGCATTTGGAGGATATGGCTATATTGTATATGCCGTATTAGAATTAGTACTAGTAATTGTTCTAGCTGTTAGAATCCAAAAGATGAAAGAGAGTACTGCTAAAATAATTTATTGCTTATATACAGCATTAACTGGTTTATCATTAGGAGGTATCTTCTTTGTTTATACTAAATCATCAATTGCTTTTGTCTTCCTAGCAGCAGCACTAATCTTTGGTGTCTTTGCTTACATAGGTAAAAAGACAACAATGGATTTATCAAAGGTTGGAACATTCTTAATATTTGCATTACTTGCAATAATTGTTCTAGAAATAATTAATATCTTCATTATGAATAATACTTTGAATTTAGTATTATGTATTGCATGTATCGTAATCTTTGCAGGATATACTGCTTATGATGTTAATAAAGCAATGCGTATTGCTGAAGCAGGTGGTTTCAATAATGCTGGTATCTATATTGCCTTTGAATTATTTATTGATTTCATCAATATCTTTATCCGTTTATTACAATTATTTGGAAGAAGAGATTAAAAAAGCTTTAATAAAGCTTTTTTTATTTGTAAACAAAATAAAATAATGTTATACTTATCTTCGAGATGGCCTGTTGGTGAAGTGGTTTAACACATAACCCTCTCAAGGTTACATTCACGGGTTCGAAACCCGTACAGGTCACCATGTCTATAAAAACTAGGATTTACCTAGTTTTTTTAATTCAACCTAAAATTTAGTCAACTAAACGCCAAATATATTGTTTCACATAAAATAATTATTATATAATTGAAACATGGGAGGGAAAAAATATGAAAAAAAGAATATTATTATTAGCATTATTACTAATTTCAGTTATTACATTAACAAGTTGTGGTAAAAAAGAAAATACAGAAGGAACAAGAAAACCAACTGCATCTTCAACAGCATTCAAAAAAGATTATGAAGCACTAAATGGTAAGGAAAATAAAAGTGGAAAAGTACATCGTTCAGTATCAATTCCAGAAGCAAACCCAATGGAAGAAATATCACCAGCAGAATTATTAACAAAAATAGATAATGGTGAAACATTCTATGTTTACTTTGGATCTAGTTTATGCCCTTGGTGCCGTTCTTGTATTGAAAAAGCTATCGAAGTAGCTAACAAGAAAAACATTGACAAGATTTATTACATTGATATCTGGGATGAAGAAGGACATGAAATCCTAAGAGATAAATATGAATTAAATAAAAAGAATAAACCAACAAAGACAATTGAAGGCGCTCCTGAATATGCAAGATTACTTGAAGTATTCGGTGAATATCTAAGTGATTATGAATTAACTGATGCTAAAGGTAATAAAATTAGTACAGGTGAAAAAAGAATCTATGCTCCAAATTACTTCTATGTTGAAAAAGGCGTAGCAAAGAAAAAAGTAGAAGGTTATTCACCAAAACAAAAAGATTCTCGTGAAGAATTAACAGATGAAATGTTAAAAGACGAAGAAGAAATATTTAATAAGTTCTTTGAATAAAGATAGATTAATCTATCTTTTTTCGTGGTATAATTTATTTGGGTGATAATATGAAACATATCTTTTTATTAAACCAATTTAGTTTAAAACAAAAAACACCCATTGTAAGAAAAGCAATTGAAGAAGTTTGTAATGCTAAACAAATGGATTACCTAATAGAACAGAATAGTGAAGAAGAGTCAACAGAAGATATTCTAGCTAAATATCATGATTCTAAAAATGTTATTATTGCCATTGGTGGCGATGGAACAATTAATAGAGTCTTAAATGGTATCGCTGGTACACCTAATGTCTTAGGATATATACCTTATGGTACAGGTAATGACTTCTATCGTACAAATAAAGAATTATTAACAGAAGAAATAAATAAAATAGATTTAGTACGTATCAATGAAAAATACTTTATTAATATAGCTTGCTTTGGTATCGATGCAGATATTGCGAATAACTCCGATATTGTCCACAGTAGTTGGATACCAAAAAAACAAAGATATAATATGTCATTGCTATATCATTTCTTAAAATATAAAGCTAAGAAAATGCAAGTAGATATTAATAATGATACAACTAGTGATGAATTTACAACTATAGCAGTATGTAATGCTAGATACTATGGTGGTGGTTATAAAATATCTCCCCATAGTTCACTTACAGATGGCTTACTAGAAGTATATCTAGTAACTAAAACAACTAAACCTAAAATGGCTAAAGTTATCTTAAGTATGAAAGATGGCTCTCATGAAAAATCTCCTATAGTTAGAAGAATCCAAACAGACAAACTAACTATTACAGCTGATAGACAAATATCAGCTAATATAGATGGTGAAGAATTAACTTCTGATCGTTTTGATATCGAAATCATTCCTGAAGGAATAGAAGTTTATTATAACCAATCATTAATTGATGATATCTTACAAGAAGATAGAAAACTATCTTTAAAGAAAAAATAGAAAAGGAAAGAAATCTATGAAGAAAACATACAATCTTAAAAACTTAGACTGTGCATCATGTGCTATTAAGATTGAAGCAGAACTTAAAACTATTAAAGAAATAGATAATGTTCAGGTTAATTTTTTAACTCAAAGAATGGAAATAGAATCTTCTAAAATAGATAAAGTAGAAAAAAAGCTCGCAGCTTCAATACATAAAGTAGAACCTGATTGTGACATTGTATTAGAAGAAGATGATGATAAGGAAATACCTAAATTACCATTTATCATTTTGTCTGCTCTAATTTTAATAGGTACTATTTTTGTATCTAGCTCACTACCTAAACTAATAATGTTTATTGCAGCTTATTTATTTGTTGGTTTACCAATAATAATTAAAGCTTTAAAAAATATCTTACACGGTGATTTTCTCGATGAGAATTTCTTAATGTCTTTAGCAACAATTGGTGCTTTTATAATAGGTGAATACCTAGAAGCTGTATTAGTAATGCTACTATATCAAGTAGGTGAAATGTTTAATGATTATGCAATTGATTCATCACGTAAATCAATTAAGAATCTAATGAACATTCGCCCTGACTATGCTAATACAGAAATAGGTGGCAAACTAACTGAAGTTCACCCAGCTATTTTAAAAGTAGGGGATACAATTGTCGTAAAACCAGGCGAAAGAATTCCTCTAGATGGTATTGTTACTAAAGGATCATCTACATTAGATGTATCTGCTCTAACAGGTGAATCTATACCAAAAGAAGTTGGAGTAAATAGTGTAGTATATAGTGGATCAATTAATAAAAAAGGTTTATTACATATAACAGTTACTAAAGAATTTAAAGAAAGTACAGCATCAAAGATTTTAGATTTAGTAGAAAATGCTTCTAATAAAAAATCTAAGTCTGAAAAGTTTATAACTAAATTCGCTAGAGTCTATACGCCTATAGTAGTATTATTTGCTATTCTAATAGCAGGTCTACCTATGATAACTCATTTAACATTTACTGAATGTTTAAATAGAGCATTAACATTCTTAGTAATATCTTGCCCATGTGCTTTAGTTATTTCTGTACCATTATCATTCTTTGGTTCACTTGGTGGTGCTTCTAAAGAAGGTATCTTAATTAAAGGAAGTAACTATATTGAAACACTATCTAAATTAGATACTGTTGTCTTTGATAAAACAGGTACTTTAACTAAAGGTGTCTTTATCGTAACTAAGATTGTACCAGAAGGTATTAAAGAAGATGAACTATTAAAAGTAGCAGCTTATGCTGAATACTATTCTAACCATCCAATTGCTGAATCAATTAAATCTTATTATGGTAAAGAAATTGATAAAAAGAAAATTACTAACTATGAAGAATTACATGGTGAAGGTATCCATGTAAATATCTCTAAACATGATATCTATGTTGGTAATCATAAATTACTAAATAGATTTAAAATTAAAAAAGATATTAAAGAACCAGGTACTATTTTATATGTTGTAATAGATAATGAATATCGTGGTTATATTTTAATTTCAGATGAGATAAAAAATACTAGCTCTTCTGCTTTAGAAAAACTTAAAGATAATAAAATAAAAAATCTAATCATGTTAACTGGTGATAATGAATTAGTAGCTGAATCAGTTGCTAAAGAATTAAAACTAACTAAGTACTATGCTAATCTTTTACCACAAGATAAAGTAAAAGAATTAGAATCAATTATTAAAAATAGTAAAGGTAAAGTAGCATTCGTTGGTGATGGTATCAATGATGCACCAGTCCTAACAATGGCTGATGTAGGTATCTCTATGGGAGCACTAGGTAGCGATGCAGCTATTGAAGCATCAGATGTTGTTATCATGGATGATGACTTAAATAAGATCAGTAAAGCAATAAATATTTCTAAAAAAGCATTACGTATTGCTAAACAAAATATTTATTTTGCGATTCTTGTTAAAGTAACATTCTTAGTATTAGGATCCCTTGGTTTAACAAACATGATGGGAGCAGTATTTGCCGACGTAGGAGTTTCAATTTTAGCAGTTTTAAACTCTTTACGTACTTTAAAAAGAAACAAAAAGGAACTTAAATAAAGTTCCTTTTTCCCTTTTTAAAAGGCCAAAACTATGATATAATTTTCTTAGCAAAGTAGGGTGGTTTAATGAAGAAGATATCTAAAGAAATATATCAAAGAATCTTAGAAGGATATCCTCTTCAAGAAATCCAAGCTATGTATTCTATACCTACAAAAGAATTTAGTTTTTATTTAAAAGATTTAAGAGAGAATGGTTTTCGTTTCCAAAGAACCATTTTTTCTAATGGTAGAATTGTTTTAAAACCAAATCTATCTTTAAACTTTAATACTAGTCATCATCAAAAAATAGGTCTTCGCTCTGAACCAAAATTTAAAACACTTTTTTATTCTGATACACACATCGGTAATATTCATGAAAGAATTGATTATATAAAACTAGCTTATCAATATGCACAAGAACATGATATCCATATTGTAATTAGTGCTGGAGATTTAATTGATAATGTTTATCCAGATGCTTCACCAACATCAATAAAAATACCAACTGTTGATGGTCAAATACAAAAATTAACTAATGTAATACCAGAAGATCCAAACATTATTACATTATGTTTATATGGTAATCATGAAGCACATAGTATTATTACCGAAGGACGAGATGTTGCAAGACTTATTGAAGATAAACGTTATGATATGATTAATTTAGGCTATGGTGGATGTGCCATTGAATTAAAAGGAGAATCAATTGGTGTATCTCACTATGTAAAAAATATACCAATAAGAGATCATTTAAAAGATGTTGTTATTAATTTTAGAGGTAACTCTCATAAATCTAAAGTAAGCTATAAAGATGATAAAGAAGTATATATACCAACATTATCTGATAATGTATCTTCTGCTTATGAATATAAACCACTACCAGGCTTCTTAGTAGCAGATATTATCTTTACTGGTAATCTTATTGAAAGAGTTAATACTACACAATTATCTATTGTTAATGATGAATTACGCATGAGTGCAGAGGATGCTATTGTCTTAAGAAAAGTACCTCATGAAAGAAGAAAAAATAGTAAGAATCCAAAAGATATTGACAAAAAATAAACCTTTTACTATAATGAAACCACAAACGAAGAAGAAGAAGAGTAAATTAGACCTTATATTATAGAGAGTTCTTGTTTGGTGTAAAAGAACATATAAACTAATTGAAGAAACTTTGGAGTTGAATAATGTATACAAGTTATTCCGTTAATCGCGTTAAGATATTAAGAAGTAATTAAGGTGGTACCACGAACTATTCGTCCTTTAGGGAGAATAGTTCTTTTTATTTAGAAAGGATGATAAAAATGACTACCAAAGAATTAGCTGATTTAATATTCCCAAATATTACAAAGACAGTTGCTGATTATGAAAAAGAATACCCAGAAAGAGAATTACCAGAAGGAGCTAAAGTAACTAGATATGCACCATCACCAACAGGTTTTATGCATATTGGTAACTTCTACTCAGTAGTAGTAGATTATGTCGTAGCAAAAAGAAGTAATGGTATTTTCTATCTACGTAATGAAGACACTGATGGAGCAAGAGAAATCGAAGGAGCCGTTGAATACATTAGACACGTTCTAGAACATTACAACATGAATCCAGATGAATATGAATATCGTGATACCAATGAAACAAAAGGTAACTATGGACCTTATATTCAATCTGAAAGAAAAGATATCTATCATGCATTTATTAAAGAATTAATTGCTGAAGGAAAAGCTTATCCATGTTTCTTAACACAAGAAGAAATGGATGTTATTCGTGAAGCTCAAACAAAAGATAAAAGAAGAATTGGTATCTATGGACGCTATGCTAAATATCGTAACTTAGATCCAGCTGAAGCAGCTGAACGTATTAAAAAAGGTGAAAACTATGTTATTAGATTAAAATCTCAAGGTGACTTCAACAAGAAATTTAAATTTGATGATTTAGCATTTGGTACAATGGAATTCCCAGAAAATGACATTGATGTTGTCATAATGAAATCATCAAACCTTTTACCAACATATCACTTTGCTCATTTAGTAGATGATCATTTAATGCGTACTACACATGTTGTAAGAGGACAAGAATGGGTATCAAGTGTTCCAACTCACTATGAATTATTTAAAACATTTGGTTTCAAAATGCCTAAATATATTCATACACCACTTATCTTAAAAAAAGATGGTGACAAGATTAGAAAGATTTCTAAACGTTTAGATCCAGAAGCAAGAATGACATACTATGAAGAAAAAGGATATCCTATCTATTCAGTTATTGAAGCTATCATGACTATAGCTAACTCTAACTATGAAGCATGGCGTGATGCTCATCCTGATGCAGATTTCACTGAATTTGAATTCTCTCCAAAGAAGATGTCAGCATCTGGTGCACTATTTGATCTAGACAAATTAGATAATATTTCTAAAAACTATATTTCAAGATTAAAAGCAACTGAAGTATTTGCTATGTTAGATACATGGTCAAAAGAATATGATAAAGACTTCAATAAATTAATAAATAAATATAAAGACTATACAACAGAAGTTCTAAATATCGAAAGAGAACAAAAGAAACCTCGTAAAGATTATGCTTCATTCTCAGAAGTAAAAGGACAAATCTGGTATATGTATGATGAACTATTTAAAGATGTAACTTATAACTTTGATGAAAGATTTGATAAAGCTACAATTAAAGAAGTTTTAGATACATACTTTAATAAATATTATGATGAAAATGATGATAAAGATACTTGGTTCAACAAGATGAAAGAATTAACTGATGAATTAGGTTTCTGTTCAGATATGAAAGAATATAAAGAGAATCCAGATAAATATAAAGGTAGTGTAGCAGATATCTCTAATATTATTAGAGTAGGTGTTACAACACTATCACAAACACCAGATTTATATATTATTTTAAAACTATTAGGTACTAAACGTATTCAAGAAAGAATAGCAAAAATAAAGTAGTAATACTTTATTTTTTTTATGTCAAATACTTATGATATAAATTGAAAAGATAAATATAATATGATATAAATAAAGTAGAATATATTATAGAAAGAAGGCTTATAATGAGTGAAGGAATAACTGGATTAAACCCATCACAAGCAAAAGTAGACATTAGTAATTTCCAATCAGAATTTTTTGCAGCAACTGATAAATGTGCAGGTGCAGTAGATAGCTTAATCGAAGGCTTATTAATCAACTGGGCATCTCCAAAAGCTGTGGAATTTATGAAAAGCAATGAAGAAAAAATAATAGATGCATTCTATTCACATCCAACAGCTGTTTGCGATGAAATAGTAACTGGTGCTATAAATGCATTTAATAGCATTTCTGCTTCTCAAGGAGGAGCAACAATTTCTAATTTTGGACATATGGGAATTGGTGTAGGAGGTTTTGAATTATACCCTGAAATAGATGGTAATGTTGGTATGAACATAGCAAATGTTAGAACATTACTTTCAGCATTTGAAGCAGGTGTTGAATCAGGATTAGTTGATTACGATAATCTTCCAACAACAATTGCATTCTATGATCCAAGTGGAAGCATGGCTGCATCATATAGCACAAAAATTAAAACATTAGCTAACGAAATTAGAAATACAACTAAAGATATAGTTAATAGTATTAAAACTGCTATAACAGAAGAACAAGATAATACTAACTTAGGAAAACAAGCTGCCGTTGATGCAATGGATGGTGTAGCAAGTACTCCACCTTACAATCCGCAATCAAATAGTACACCACCATATAATCCAAATCAAAATACTAATGATTATTATGGCGGTGGAAGATAGAGTGATGCAAATCACTTTATTTTTTTGAAAAGAAAAATGATATACACAAAAAAATATATGTTATACTTATAATAGGTGAGACGTATGAAAAAGAAAATATTATTTATAATTTTATTACTTAGTATATTTATACTTCCAGTAGCAGCTGAAGAACTACCTTTCGATTTTGTTAATGAATTTGGTTTAAATTCAAACTCTTGGGAAGATATAAACCATACTAAAACACTAAAAACAGTAGATGGAAATTATGTTGTTTCACAAGGAAATTTCATAAAATTAGTAAAACCATCAGGTGAAATAGTATGGTCACAAGAACTAGTAGAATTACCAGATTATGATAGTATAGATCTTTATATTGAAGGCCAAAATTTACTAGTTGCATTTATGGCAAATTATAATCCTCACATAATGGTATTAGATTTAGCAAATGGGGAATATACTACAAACTCTCAATATAGTGGTGGTTTCTTTGTAGACAAAATTGGAGATTATTATATTGTTGCTGATTATGAAGGACTTTATTTATATAATAGTGAATTTGAAACACCTGAAAAAGGTATAGAACTATACTTGTTAGACAATAATAGTATATTTATTGAAAATAATAAAATTTATACTCTAACATGTGGAAGAGTACTTGGCGCTTCTTCTAGTTCTGGTTCCTTCAAAGCAGGTTGGTCTTGTGAACCATATATTAGTGTATTAAACTCTAATCTAGAAGTAGAATCATCTAAAAAGATAACTAATGATAATAAAATTGAAAGTGTAGAATCATTCTTCAAAGTAGAAAATGATTTCTATGTAACAAGTAAAGACGTATTTAAAATTGAAGCAAATGGTAAATCAACGAAAGTGGTTGATAGTGAAACAGCATCTACAAGATATTTTAGTGGTGATAAAGTTGGTAATTACATTGTATTAGGTGGAAATACAATATCAAAAGAATGTGGAACAACTTTGAAAGAAAGAAAAAATGTTTCTCCTTGTGCAACACCTGCATTAATTAGTGTTTATGATACAAGTTTTAATCATATAACTGACTTACCATTAATAGAAGATACTGAAATATTACAATTTGGAAAAGTATATAATATTACTCCTACAGAAAAAGGATTCCTTGCTAAATGGTATGATGATGAAAACGACACAGTGAATGTAACTGAATACAATACTAAATATGCAGTAACTACTAAAACAAATGGTAATGGTGAAATAACAGTTAATAAAATTAGAGCCAAAGACGGTGATCTAATTGAAATAACAGTAACACCTAAACCAGGATATGTTTTAGATGCTATGACAATTATTGATGCTAACGGTAATAGAATAACTACTAAAAACAATACATTTGTAATGCCTGCATCTGATGTAATAGTAGAAGCAACTTTCTCAGCAAAGAATCCTAATACAGGAGATATAGCAATTCTAAGCATTACATTATTTGCTTTATTAAGTGCTTTTGTATTAATAAAACAAAAGAAAAAATTAAACTTCTTAAAATAAGATAGTACTTACTATCTTATTTTTTTGTGTTATAATTTTAATAGAATAGGAGAATAATAAATGAAGAAAAAAATATTATTTTTATTACTTTTATTATTACCATTTATGGTAAAAGCACTTGATATTCAAAACTTAAATCAAAAATGGAAAATGGAAGAAACAGAAAACGCATACAAATATGCTTACAAAACAGATAAGACTTTTATCTATGCTTCTTATGATACTATGGTTAGTGTTGATAAACTAACTGGTGAAAAAACAGAAATTGCTATACCAGATAATAGCATGCATGCTTTAGTTGGAAATCACATGTTTGTTTTATCAGAAAGCGAAATGAGTGAATCATACACAGTTCGTATTTATGATGAATACTTAAACTATGTAGATAAATTCTTTATTAGAGATTTCTATTTTATGTCTGCTAATGTTTATAAAAACGATTATTTTTTACTTGTCGGTTATGAATATAGTAATGAACCAAATTTTGACTTAACCGCTAGATTTTATGATCAAAATGGTAATCTTGTAAGAAGTGAACAATTCCCATTAAGAAATGGAGTATCACCAAGATCAGTTACTAATTATATGTCATTCTTCCCAGATACAGTATTTGTAGATTTCAATAACAATAGTTTTAAAATTAACGATTCCTTTGAAATAGAACCATTATTTAAAAATAGTGATGGTTCATATATGTACTTAACTAATGATCACTTATACAAATATTCTAGTACTCATGAAGAAATAGATTCTTTAGAAATACCTAATGGTAAAGGTACTAGAATGATTAAAAAAGATAATAAATATTACATAGCAACTGGTGTTTATGAAACAGATTCAACTAGCAAAACATCAGTTGGTTTAAATCTATATATTGTTGATGAAAATCTAAATGTTATAAAAACTGGTAGCATCGAAGCACCAGAAACAAAAACAATTAGATCTCCTTATGAATCAGGTTACGATTATAACACTCATTCAATTTATTATAATGAAGATACTGATGAACTTATTGCTTATATTAATATTTATAATGATTCTAATAAATACTCTAGATATGCCTATACTATAGATGATAATCTAGGAGCAACAGAAAGAGAAAATCCTTTTTATCCTCCATATTATCATTATGCAATTAATGTAAGTTTAAATGGCTTCCCAGGAATGCTTTTACGTAGTATTAGAGACTTTGAAAACTACGATCTTGAAGAATTGAATTCACAGTACGAAATATTAAATGAAAAATATAAAGACGATGAATACTTTATGTATATTAGGACTTCTTCTATAGGAAATACCTTTGCTATTCTTGAAGAGTTTGAAAAATGTGAAGGACCAGGCTGTGACAATGATTTTAACGATGATTACAAAAGATATAGAAAAACAGATCTTGTTTATCTAGATTCAAATTATAATGAATTATTTAGAAAAACAATCTTTGACTGGTATTTAGATTTTGAATATGATTATGAGACTGGTACAAGTATACATGGTATATCCCAAAATACAATTGTAGAAACAATAGATGACAAAATAGCTTTATTATCAACTGGAAGTCAGGGAAAAATATTCTATATATTTGATAAACAAGGAAATGTAGTAAAAGACTTAACCGATGATTTAAATCCATATGCTAATTTCATGGCAGCAGATATGTTTACTACAGATAAAGGATTATATGTTTCACTATTGTGTGAAGACTACAACTCCTATACTTTTGGTGCAAGCGAATGGAGCCATGGAGGAGCCGCTTTTGATAAAAAAAAGGAAATAGGATCTCTACCAGGATTACCTGAAGGTGGACCAGAAAATGGAATCTATTCCGTAATAATGTATTATTCTATAAACTTTGAAGTTGCTAAACAAATTAATGGTAAAGGAACCATTAATTCAACAGTAGAAAGAGCTGATGTTGGTGAAGTAGTAAGATTTACTGTAACACCAGATCCGGGCTTTGTTCTAGGTGTTGTTAAAGTAACTGATGCTAATGGTAATGTTCTAACATTTACTAATAATACATTTGTAATGCCTGCATCAGATGTTATTATTGAAGCATCATTTGTTCCATTAAATCCTAATACAGGAGATATAGCAATATTAGTTATAGTATTAATTGCTATAGCAAGTGCTACTATTCTAATAACACAAAAGAAAAAATTAGATTTCTTAAAATAAGATAGTATATGCTATCTTATTTTTTATATGTTATAATCTATTTATAGAATAGGTGATACTATGAAAAGAAAAATATTATTCCTAATCCTTTTATTAATACCATTTATGGTAAAAGCACTTGATTTAAGTGATTATAACTTAAAATGGAAAGTAGAAGGTGACTATTATTTTGGATCATATGCTACACAAAATGCTTTTATTGAATATGATTTAGAAACTTTAACTAGTATAGATAAAATTACTGGTTCTGTAAAAAAGATAAACGATCCAGAAAATAGTATTCATATTTTAGTTGGTGAAAAAATAATCGTTCTAAGTGCTGGCGAAAACAACAATTTCATAACAACATATAACGATCACTTAGATGAATTAAACAAAGAAACCACAGAAGCATTTATACCTAATTATGTAGGAGAATATAATGATAACTATTTATTATTTTCAGGTAATCAATGTGATAGAGATGCCTGCTATTTAGTAATCGTGTTTATAGATAAAGATGGTAACATTTATAAAACTGACAAATATAAAACATTTAAACCTGTATCAGCTGGTTGTTACCTAGAAGAAGCAGAAATTACATATTTTGATTTCAACTTTAACTTTTATAAAATTGAAAACTATAAAATAGTACCAACTAATATAAATAGTGATGGTACACACATGTATTTAACTAACGATAGATTATATAGAGTTTCTAGTGATGGAGAACTATTAAACTCAGTTGAAATACCTGATGGTAAAGGTACTAGAATAGCTAAAAAAGGAAATAACTATTATCTAGCTAGTGGAGTATATGACTATGGTACTAACGTAACTAACGTTGGCTTAACAATATATAAAATCGATGAAAATTTAAATATTATAAAAACAACGGAGATTCCAAATCCAGGTTTTGCTATTACTTACGTACCAGAAGAAGAAGGCATGCCATATTTATACCATACAATTGGTAATCGTAATGGAGAAATATATGCATATATTTATCAAAATTTAGATAATAAAAAGAGCTATTTAATCTCTGATGACTTAGAAATAAGTTTAACAAATCAATATACCTCTATGAATGTACTTGAAACACAAAGCTATATAAATGGAATAAAGAATTTTACTTTGCATTCTCTAGAAGAGTATTCTTATGAAGCAATGAATAAAGTAAGTATTGAAGAAAGAGAAGCAATTAAGGAAAAAATAAAACTTGGTGAAGCTAATCTTAGTGCTAATATAAAAAAGTATAATGATGGCTATTTAGTTGCAGCAAGGTATTATTCTTGTGAAGGTGAAGGATGTTCTAGCCGTGTGCCCGAAAGAATTATAAGAGGAAAAGTAGAATTATTCCATTTGGATTCTAATCTCAATATAATTAAAAGAAAAGAAGTATATGATTGGGAATATATTCTAAAAGACTATGGATATGACAATCCAGATAGTCATGTGTTTAAACACCAGATTGTTGCAATCATCCCATGCGATAATTATTTTATTGTATATGGAACAGCTTCCTCTAAGAATGTTCTTTATATAATGGATCAAGATTGGAATATAGTTAGAGATTATTCAAGTGACATAGAAAAATATGAATACTTAAGTGCAATTGATTTATATACAACTGAGAAAGGCTTTTATGCAGCATTACAGTATAATGGTTTTTATAAAGACCCTGATTATAAAGGTGCTACAGCAACAATCCAAAATGGTATTGTAAGAGGAAAAGAATTATACTTAAAAACACCATATGATAACTCGCCAATTGAAGATAATGTATATTCAGCAATATTATATTATTCTATGAATTATGGTATTAATAAACAAATTACAGGTAAAGGAACTATTAATTCAACAGTAGAAAGAGCTGAAGAAGGTGAAATAGTAAGATTTACTGTAACACCAGATCCAGGTTATGTATTAAGTGTTGTAAAAGTAACTGATGCTAATGGTAATGTTTTAACATTTACTAATAATACATTTGTAATGCCTTCATCTAATGTTACTATTGAAGCAATATTTACTCCAAAAAATCCAAATACAGGAGATATTGCAATACTAACAATCTTACTTATTTCTTTATCATCACTAGTAATATTTGCTTTAGAAAAGAGAAGATTAGCTAGCTTAAAATAAAGGTAGTTTTAACTACCTTTTTTATATGCTATAATTTTTTATAGAATAGGTGATTCTATGAAGAATAATAGAGGTTTCACATTAGTAGAATTACTAGCGGTTATAGTCCTTATAGCCGTTTTAGGTGTGGTTGCCGTCTCTGCTTATCGTGGAATCAGTGAATCATCTAAACAAAAAGCCTTAGAAGCTAAAATAGCATTATTAAAAAGCTCTGCTGAAAAGTGGTCTAAAGAAAATAATATAACTTATAAAACAACAATATCAGTTAATACTTTAGTAGTAGAAGGTTATGTTTCAGCAGATGAAGTAAGTCCAGAAGGACTTGCTACAATAGAAAATCCTGTTACTGGTGAAAACATGATTTGTAATACAATTGATATTTTCTTTGATAAAGGAAATATTAAAACTGATTATCGTGATGATGTTAAAAATTGCAAATTAGCTAATCAATCATTAGTAGATACTAATATAAATATATCAGTTATTGATAGTGGAAATATTACCAGAACAGGTACAGGTTCTATAGCTAAATGGACTAATAAAGATGTTGTAATTATCGTAAATAGTTCCAGATATGATCCTAAAGCAACCAGTATATCTTACGACTTTGAAGGACATACAACTACTAAAGAGATTAGTTCATTACAAAAATATACTGGTACTAACTTTATAAATAAAAATGAAGCAAAAAAATATTATAATGTCTTCTATATCGATGCATCTTTGTTAATCAATACTAAATTAATAGTTACTTATACTATTCCTGGTGAGAATTCTAAAAGTAGAGAATATACAATAAGAATCGATCAAGAAGAAGCAACAGCTACTATAAAAAGTAATAGTGAATGGGTAACTGATGAGTCCCCAATAACTGTCTTCTTAGATGATGGAAAAGGTAGTGGACCAAAGAGTTTCTATCTAACAGAAAACCCAGCACCATTTTCTAATCTTCGTAGATATCCAACAAATTATAAAAAAGATATAACTGGCTTAGAAGTAGGTACATATTATATTTGGACAGAAGATAATGCTGGTAATATATCTAAAGAATATAAAATAGAACTTAATGTTAATAACGTAGATAATCTTGTTCCTGGTTGTGAAATTAATTTTGAAGGTACAAGAGGAATTAATGGTTGGTATATAAGTGATGTAACTCCTTATACAATCAATGTTCCATATGCAGGATCTAGTGGTGTTTCTATGGGCTTTGCTACAACACCAGCTCCACAGTACTCAGAGTTTATTCAAGCAGGAACTCAAAAGAGAATTACTATGCCACAATTAACTCAAGAGAATGTAGAATTCCATTATTATTGTTTTGTTAAATCACTAGCGGGTTTATCTCATAATAATAGTGCAGTAGTAAGAATTGATAAAACTCCACCAACAATTAATATTAATGTTGAAAGACCAACTGAAATAACAAAAACAAAAAATATAACTATTACTGTTCAAGATACTTATAGTGGTTTAAGAAGCCCAATAATTAGATATGGTTATTCACCAAGTAATACAACCCCACCAAATACTTGGTTTAATACAATACCTTTACCATTGTTAACAAGAGAACCTCAAGATTTAATTATAATTGAACCAGATATGGTTTTAAATGGTCCTTATTTCTTATGGATTGATACTTCTGAATATCATGATAATGCAGGAAATAAATATCCACAAAATCATATTATTATGGGACCTTATGTCTTTGATAATGCACCACCAACATGTGCAATAGTTGATGTACATAATATTTGTACGGTAGACGGTATCTCTGCATACTTAATTTGTGACGATAATCGTGATGGTAGTGGAATAGACCAAATGACATGTCCTGAAGGACATTGTCCAGTCCACTTAAACGGAATAAAAACAACACAAAATTATATAATTAGAGATATGGTTGGTAATGAGACATCTGTTAAATTAGTCATCCAAAATCAAGATCAATACCGTTGGGGAACTTGTAATGGCTATAATACCTGTCAAGATGCATCGTGTGGTGTTTGTGGCGGTGGATCATATACTTGTGGCCAATCATGTGAATATTGTGGATTGAATGGTTGTGGGCAACTACCTTATTGTCCTATAAGTGCTGGTTGGTGTTCTTGTGAACCGCAAATATGTTACTATCCAACATATACTTGTTCATGCCAAGCAGCAGGTTGTGGATGTGGAAACTGGAACCCATGGAACCCTTGGCAAAACAACGAGATAAATGATTGCCGTGAACCGGATTGTAGAAAAGAATCTAGAAGAGTTTATCATCTTGAAAATCAAATTTGTGATGGTGATTGGCCAATTTATGCACCATCAAATCCAGGCGGAGGAGGCGGAAATCCAGGTGGTGGAGGAACTACTCCTGGCGGCGGAAATAATTCGACACCAGTAATTCCAACAACACCACCAGAAGTTGAAGAGCCATCATTAGTAACATGTCCTCCAGGTGAATATCTAAAAGGTAGCACTGGTGCTTGTGCAACATGTCTAGCTAATTACTATTGTCGTGGTGGTACATGGATACCAGATGGTGAGGATCATGGTTTAAATGCTTGCCCAGCCAATTATAGAAGTGCAGCTGGTTCACACTTCAAGAGTGATTGCTATATCAACTGTGCTGAAAATAAACGAGTATCTTCTATCGATGAAGCATGTACTTATACATGTCCAACAGGTTATCATCATGAAGCCCATAAAGTATCATCTGGTCACTTAAGTTCTAATTGTACAGCTAATACACCAATATTTGCTGATGCAACATTTAATTATACTTATAACGAAAGCACTTATGATATAACCTTAACAGCTGCTACAAATGGTACAGGTGTAGGTTATACATATACAGAAAAATCAGAAAAGAATGCAAGTTTAATAGATACTAATTATTTCACTGTTTCTAAAACTAATGCTAATATTCCATATATTAGAGTTGCTGCTAAGACACCAGTAGGAACATATAAAATAGTAATTACTGTAAGAGATATTAATTCAAGTGCAACAAAAGATACTACTATGACAGTTAATATTGGTAAAGCTGCTTCTTACATCACATGTTATAATCCAGCTTATACTGGTTCTGAACAAACACTTGCTTATTGTACACATGGTAAGATGACAGGAAATAATACCGGATTATATGTTTATGATGATTATCAAGTAGCATGTACTGGTGATTCAAACCATAATGATTCTACTGCATCATGTTCTATAACAGGTTGCAATAGATGGGAATGGATTAACAAAGCTGATAATCCAACTCTTGCAAATCAAAAATGGACTTATTATGATTCGGCTTGTCAAAGAAAAACATCAGGTTGGGTTTATACAGGAGTTGATTACGTCGATCCAGATAAGGCTTCAACAAAAGGTTGGTTCTATATTACTGACAATGTCGCTTATCTTGGATGGCTATGGTATAACGATTGCTGGTTCTATTTATATCCAACTGATGGTGATCCAAATTCATCAGATCCATCACAACAACCAAACGGTAAAGTAGATGGTAATGCAGCCATTGGTGATGTCACAATAAAAGGCGTATCATATAAATTCTGCCCAATTAATTATACTAATGCTGGAGCACTATACTATGCCGAAGATGGTTCACATGTTTGCGATTGTGGAACTATAAAGCAATAAAAGGTAGTTTTAACTACCTTTTTTATATGTTATAATTTTTATAGAATAGGTGATATCTATGAAGAAATTATTATTTTTAATAATCTTACTTATCCCATTTACTATTAAAGCAGTAAGTATCAATGACATTCATTATAAATGGAAATATGAAGATCAAAAAGATGTAATGGGATTATATAATACCGATAATTATTTTATAACTCATACAGAAGATAAACTTGTTTCTTTGGATAAAAGAACTGGTGAAAAGAAAGAAGTATCTGTCGAAATTCGAAGTGTTCACGCCATGATAGATAACAATATTTTATTGATTACACCAAGTGAAGAATATGGCCCAGTAAGTATCATCTTATATGATGGCCAATTAAATGAAATATCCAACATTCAAACAGAAGAAATCTTTTATAACATTGTTATGCCATATAAAGATGCAGGTGTTGTAATAGTTGGTAATAAAGAAACAAATGAAGGAACTTTCCTTGTTTCTATCCTTGTAGACAAAAATGGTAAAGTCACTAATACTGAAACACAAAAAGTAACTAGTGTGACTGATCCAGTAAGAGATGAATACAATGAAGAGAATGTGTTTATTGATTTTAATAACAACACTTTTAAAATAGATGGATATAAAATTAAACCAATAAATACAAATGAAGATGGTTCATATATGTATTTAACTAATACTAAATTATATAAACTATCTAGTACAGGAGAGACAATTGATTCAGTAGATATACCTAATGGTCAAGGTACTAGAATTGTAAAATATAATAATTACTATTATCTAGCTTCAGGTAATTATACAACTACTGGAACAGAAACAAGTATTGCTCTAGATATATATAAAATAGATGAAGATCTTAATATCATAGAAACTAATACTATTGAAGCTCCAACAGAAAAGACTAACCATGAAGTTCCAGATGGAGGATTTAATAGAAAATATCATAATATATATGTTCTAAGAAATAGAGTTAGATGTTCTATTTATTCTTGGATAGATAGTTATTATTATTCGAGTTATTACAGTGTAGCAAGTGATTTAGAAATAACAGAAGATGTTAGTTACTCATCGGATAAAGCATATCAAAATTCTTATGCTTGGCTTACATTAAATAGTAATTATTTATTATATTTTGTTGATCCTATAAATAGTTATGAAGGAAACCCTGGATTATTAATTGGAAATCTACCATCCGATATAACAGATACAGAATATCAAACAATAAATGAAACTCTTGGTTACTTAGATGGCGTAAGAACTAGAGAAGTTTATAGAGATGGCAAAAACTATGTAGTAATAGATACTTATGAACAATGTGAAGGAGAGAATTGCTATTACACTAGCGGAAGTGATTATCTATTAACATCAAAAACAGAATTGATTTATTTAGACAATAATTATAATGAGATATTTAGAAAAGACTTAGTTGATTGGCATACACTGATGGAAGGCCAAACTGATGATGATATATTAAATAAAAAGACTAGAACACTAGTAAAAGCTTACGATGAATATCTTGTTGTAGCAGTAAGTAGTACAGCTGGTAATCTTCTTCAGATATATGATAGAGAAGGTAATCTCTTAAAGGATTTTTCAGAAGAAATATCTGAATATGAAAACTTAATGGTATATGATTTATACATTAATGAAAGAGGTATTTATGTATCATTAACTTGTAGAGAAGATGATCGTTTTGTACCACATTATTACGGATCTAGTTTCAACTATAATTATGGAAGATTAAAATATTATATGTATGATTATGATGAAACCCATACTCATTCTGTAATCGTTCATTTATCATCAGACTTTAGTATTAATAGAAAAGTAACTGGTAATGGAACAATTACAACCACTTTAGAAAAAGCAGAAGAGGGCACAATAGTAAAAGTCACTGTAACACCAGATCCAGGCTATGTCTTAAGTGTTATAAAAGTAATAGATTCAAAAGGTAATGTTTTAACATATACAGACAATACATTTGTAATGCCAGCAGCAGATGTTATTATTGAAGCAACATTTGTACCAATAAATCCTAATACAGGAGATATAGCAATATTAACAATCTTACTTATAACATTATCATCACTAGTAATATTTGCTTTAGAAAAGAGAAGATTAAATACATTAAAATAAAGGTAGTTTTAACTACCTTTTTTTTATGCTATAATATCTTTAGAATAGGTGATATATATGAAGAAACTATTATTCATACTTATACTACTTATACCTTTCGTAATAAAAGCCGAAAGTGATTTTGAATTGGCTAAAATGTGGGATTCAGAATTACCAAGCACTTATGGAAAATACTATTATATGAACGACAAGCATGTAAGAGTTAATTATAATGAAATATCTAGTGTCGATGCTTTAACTGGTGAAACAAAAATAGTTAGTTTTAAGGATAGTAATAATAGTCGTTATGCCATCTATGATAATCGTATTCTATTCATCGCTTCTAGAAGCAATGGTACTGGTATCGATATATACCTATATAACGAAAATTTAACTCAACTAAGTAAAGAAACAATTGATTATTTCGAGATAGATCATTGTCGTATGTATAACAATAAATATATAATTCTATCAGGTACTACTAAATTTTCTGATGAATATACAAGATTCGTTTACTTTATTGATTCAGATGGTAAAGTATATAAATCAGATTATATAAGAACTTTAAACTATACATATAAATACTTGAATGAAAATGATAACACATATTACTATATGGATAAATATGATAATACATATACAATAGATAACTATCAAATAGTATCTAATAAACAAAATAGTGATGGTTCTTATCTAGTTAACTATGAAGATAAAATAATTAAATTCAATTCTGATAATGCATTAGTAAAAGAAATAACAATACCTAATGGCCATAATCCTAAATTAGTTAAAAAAGGTAATGCATATTTTGTAATAGCCAATACTAATACAAGAATAAATGGTTATTTCAATTATAAAGTATTGTTATATAAGATGGATGGTAATTTAAATCTTACTGAACCAGCTATAACATTCCCAACAGATTATATAGCAACAGCATCTACCCATCCTTTAGGACCTACTTATTTTGAATGGGATTACTATCATTTATACAATAGAAATAATAAAATCTATATGGATTTAAAGGGATCTAGTGGCACTAGTTATTATGAAGTAAATGATGATTTAACTATTACACCAATAGATAGCTTTTATATTCCTCAATTAGAATATACTAACGATTATCGCTATGATGATTTAATATATGAAGATAGTGATATGGTTTATCATATTAATCGACCACCATCTTCACCGTCAGAAGAAACAAAAGAACTTTTTAATTCACCAGATGATCCTTCTAATTTAGGAAGAGCCTTTAAAACAATAACTGATAAAGATGGTAATCTTTATCTAAATATTTTATCTACTAGCAATGGTTCTTCAAAACTAGAATTTGCTAAAGTAAATTCTAGTGGTGAATTAGTCTTTAAAAAAACAATTTATGATTATACTATGATAGCAAAGGATGACTTTTGTAGTGGCTATGTTGATAACGATCTTAACTTCTTCGATGATTATATTGTTGTAGCGTCTAATAGTACTAGTCAAAATATAATTAAATTCTATGATTATGATGGTAATGAAATATATGACTTATCACAAGATGTGAATAACTATCCAAATCTATCATATGTTGGAATGAAAATCTATCCAAGAGGTATCTATTTTGAATATGCTGAAAGAACTAGTGGATGTATAGGTGGGGTTTCTGCTTATACCAATAACTTACCTGAAACTAAAGTTTTAGAAGCACAAGATGTAGTACCTAGAACATATATGGTTTATTATGAATTACCATTCTTAGTTAATACAAAAGTAAATGGAGCAGGTACGGTTACTGCTAAACAAATAAGAGCATTAACTGGTTCTAGTGTTGAATTTACTGTAACACCAGATCCTGGTTATGTCTTAAGTGTAGTTAAAGTAATAGATTCTAAAGGTAATGTATTAACATTTACAAACAATACATTTGTAATGCCTTCATCAGATGTTGTAATTGAAGCAACATTTGTACCAATAAATCCAAATACTCAAACATTTATATCTTATATAATCTTAGGTATATGTGCTTTAGCAGGATTACTGACTGTTTACCTAAGTAGTAAGAAAAAACAATATGAATAAAGTAGCATTTTGCTACTTTTTTATTGCCATTTTCTTTACATCTCAAAAACACCAAATTATACCTTTCTTTACATAAAGAAAGTATAATATAAGTAGTATAGTAATTTGCTTACAATTACTATATATGCTATAATTCATTGGTCGAGGTGAAGAGCTAGTGACAGCAAATAAAAAAGAAGAATTTGATTTATTAGTTAAAGACATTGTTGAAAACGAAGCATTTACTAAATCAGGATCTGAACCACACCATGGAATAACAAGATTTGAGCATACCATGAGAGTGGCTAAATACACTTACCTAATTAGTAAATTTTTTCACATGAAAAATTCTAATGATGCCACTAGAGCAGCTCTTTTACATGATTTCTATGTATTTGATGATATGAAAGGCCAAAGTGGTGCCCGTCAATTACAAACACATCCAATGGTAGCATTAAATAATAGTTTAAAATACTTTGAATTAAATGATATGCAAAAAGATATCATTAAATCACATATGTTCCCATGTAACTTAGATGTACCTAAATACAAAGAGTCATGGTTAGTATCTTTAATAGATAAAGTAATAGGTGGTTATGAAATAGTACTATTCAAAGCACCATTATATATGGGTATCTATATGATATTCTTATTTGAATTAATAAAAATTCCAAATAAATAATACAAATTAATAAAAAAACTGATATAATTATAATGAACAATAGAAAGGGTTTTTTATTATGGAAGAAATTAACTTGAAAGAACTTATTGATTACATTAAATCTAGAATAGTACTAATACTATTTATAATATTAGTAGTAGTAGTAATAGGTAGTGCATATTCACTATTCTTTAAAGTACCTAAATATCGTAGTGCAACTACTATAGTATTAGTAAGTGATAGTGGACAAAGTACACAAACTACTCAAACAGATGTTAATTTAAGTAAAAGTTTAGTACCTACATATTCTGAAATAGTTAAAACAGATGCTGTAATAGGTAAAGTAATTAAAAACCTAGCATTAGATTATTCTGTATCATATTTAAAAAGTAATGTATCTGTAACAACAATTAATAATACTGAAATTATTAAAATTGTTGTTACTGATAAAGATAAAGCTTTAGCTGCTGATATCGCTAATGAAATAGTTAAAGTATTTAGTGGTGAAATTAAATCTATTTATAAATTACAAAACGTATCTCAAATAGATGTAGCAGCAGAAGCAGATAATCCATACAATATAAATATTGTTAAAGATCTAGCTATTTATATTGTTATTGGTTTAGTATTATCATTCGGTTCAGTATTTGTTGTCTTCTATTTTGATACAACAGTTAAATCATCAGAAGAAATTGAAAATAAATTAGGTTTACCAGTATTTGGTGTAATACCTAAAGTAAAAAGAGATAAGAAGAAGTAGGTGAAAGACATGAATAATAATGTTAAACAATCAGATTTAATAAGTGTTATAAATCCTCGTTCAATGTTTAGTGATGCTATTAAAAGCGTTAGAACTAATCTTCAATTCTCAGCAGTTGATAAAGAATTAAAAATGATTCTTATAACTTCTAGTGAACCAGGTAATGGAAAAAGTTTTATATCTGCTAACTTAGCAGTTGCATATGCTCAAGAAGGTAAAAAAGTATTAGTAATTGATTGTGACTTAAGAAGAGGAAGACAACATGATATCTTTGATGTTATGAACCCTTCTAATGCCGGTTATTCTAATCTTATCTTAAACTATAAAGAAGATATTAAATTAAGTAGATATATTACTAAGACTCCTGTTAATAATATCGATTTATTACCAACTGGACCAATCCCACCAAACCCAATCGAATTATTATCATCAAAGAGTAATGAAGAAGTCTTAAAAGAAATAAAAGAATATTACGATATCGTAATACTTGATTGTCCTCCTATCTTAGGAATGGCTGATACAACAATAATGACTAAATTCTCAGATGCTAATCTATTAGTAGTTGAAAGTGGTGTAACTAAAATGGAATTCGCTGAAAAAGCTAAAAAAGCTTTTGAAACAGCAAATTCACAAGTTACTGGTGTTATTATTAATAAAGCTTCACTAAGAGGTAGTGGCTATCACGGTTATTACGCAAGTAGTTATTACAGTGAATAAGATGTCGAAAGACATCTTTTTTATTTAATAAAAACTTGCAAATATTATCTATTTATTCTAGAATAAACACTCGTTAAGGGGGCTAACGATATGTTACAAAAATTAGATGAACTATTAAGACAATATGAATTATCAGAAAACTACTATGAAAAAGCACGTTTATTAAGAGAAATACAATATTTAAATATGGTCGTAAGAAGATCTATTAAACAATTTATTGATAAACTTACTAGAGTAGAATTAATTAAAATAGCTCGTAGACATAATATTGATGGTGATGTTGAAATAATTAAAACAGCACTATATACAAGATTAAACTGTCACACTAATATCTTTGCTGATTTCTATAGCATAAATAAAAGAATATTAGTTACTAAAAATATCGTTGCATTAGCTAAAGAACACGATGTTCAAATAACTAATGATCAAGAATTTATTAAAGTATTATCAGACTTTATTAATACTATTAATAACTATGACTTACGCGAGTTAAGAGAGTATGCTAGATATGAAGCATTAGATTTTGCAACTCGTACTTTATATGCAAGTGAAATAAATAGCGATACTAAAGTAGATCCAAATGTTTTAAAGAAAGCTAAAGAAGAATTAAGTAGAAGAACTATCGAAGCTAGTTATGCTTCTGAAGAAGCATTACTTAGATTCTTTAGACCAAAACTATCTAAATTTAATCTAGATTTATTAGCATTATTACTAAAGCTTAATGCTTTAGAACCAGAAAATTCAAAAGACAAAGGTAACTTTATCTTCCGTGTTAAAGACTTTAACTTCTATGATTCATACTTAACAGTTATGAAAGAAGTACCAATAAATATGGATGATATTGATTATGGTTTAGAATTAGGAAGTGTATATTCAAATGGAATTAAAAGACAAGGTAATTAGAAGTGCTGGACTTACTACAGCAGCTATTGGTTATTTAGTAGGAACTGGCTTTATTTTTGATGCTCGTTTCGGGTCAAAAGACACATCAAGCATTACTGGAGCACTAGTTTCATACGCAATATCTATTGGTGGAGCATTTGTTGCTAGTAAGATAGAAGAAAAAAAGAACACTAAATCAAGATAAACACATTTGCTAAAATGGTTTATTTTTGCTATAATGTTCTAGACGAATTGAGGGGGATTGGTTGATGGGTGTTTTTTTAATGCCTTATCAATCATTAAGGTGATTGAAATGAATAATGAAATGACAATGAACAATAAAATAATAGAAGGAGCACATAGTATTATTATGACTGCAAATAGATACTTATATTACACTATAAAACGTATATTTGATATTTTCTGTTCCTTAATAGGATTACTATTCTTATTTCCAATAATGCTTATAGTAAAGATTTGCTATGTATTTGGTGGCGATTTTCATAAAATACTATTTGTTCAAAAAAGAATAGGTAAGAATGGAAAAGAATTTAATTTCTATAAATTTAGAACTATGGTTCCTAATGCTGATGAAATTCTTTTCAAATTATTAGAAGAAGACAAAGAACTAGCAAAAGAATATAAGATTAATAAAAAACTAGCTAACGATCCAAGAATAACTAAAGTAGGTAAAATAATTAGACATTTCTCAATTGATGAATTACCACAAATGATTAATATCTTCTTAGGAGATATGTCATTAATAGGTAATCGTCCATATCTACCAAGAGAAAAAGAAGATATGGGTGAATACTTCGATGCTATCGTTACTACTAAACCTGGTTTAACTGGTTATTGGCAAGTATCTGGTAGAAGTGATGTAACATTCCAAAGAAGATTAGAATTAGAAAAGTATTATTCAGAACATTGTGGTCTATTAATGGATATTAAAATCTTCTTTAAAACATTCAAAGTAGTATTCTTTGGTAAAGATGCAAAATAATACACATTAGTGTATTTTTTTTTGCACTCTTATGCTACACTTATAATAGGTGATGATATGAAAAAGATACTATTTATTATCTTGCTTCTAATTCCATTTATGGTAAAAGCAGCAGATAACGTTAAAATTACTGACATCGATGAACTAGAAAAAAGTGATGGAGTTACAGTTAACACTGAACCTACATTTGAAGGTTTAAAAATCAATTTTGATTTCAAATTCAGTGCAATAGGTGATTCCATCAAATATAAAGTAACAATTAAAAATGAAGACACTAAAGAATATGAAATTGAATCAGGTGTTCAATTTGGTGAAGGAGAATACATCAAATATGAATTTGGTTTAAATGGCGAATCAGCAATCATTAAACCAAATGAAGAAAAAGAGATGACTCTTCAAATAACTTATGAAAAAGAACCAGCACCAGACAAATTTGTAGATGGCAAATATGTAGAACAAAATGCTATGTCTATTGATTTATCATCTAAAGAAGCTCAAAACAATGTTGAAGCCCCTAATCCAAAAACCGGTTCAAGAGGAATAATAATACTAATAGCTATCTTATTAGGAGCATTGCTATTAATTTGTTTCTTTGAAAAGAAGAATGCTTTCTTCTTAGTAGCATTGTTCTTACTAGTTCCAATAACTATTCATGCTATTGAAAAAATATCAATTGAAATCGATACTAAGATAGAAATAGCAGCAATGCAAAAAGAAGGAAAGCTATTGTTCTCTATTTGTAGTATTGAAAATGCTCACACAGTAACTTTCACATTTGAAAAAGGTATGAAACTTAGCGAGTTTGCTGAAAATCCAACATGTACTTCAGATAATGAATATACAATGAATGGTTGTGTTAATGCATTATCTCATAGTGTTCCAGTAAAAAAAGAATATGAAGCATGTATTGCTGAATTATCTAGACCATATGAAGGATCAATGCCTGCTGAAGAATATCAAGATGCATATAATGATTACCTAAATCACATGAATGAATGTTTAACAGAAAATGCTATAACAGATAAAACAAGTTATGATATTAATGAACCAACACAAGATTTCTACTTACAAGCTAAAGAAGAAGTAATCTACGTATATTGTGATAATTTATGTTAAAAAAAAAGAAGTCTTATAGACTTCTTTTTATTATCTCTTCAACATCTTCTTCACTATCCATTGGTTTCATATCACTTAGATTATATAAACCTAATTGATATTTATATTTTTCTATTAATTCTTTTAATCTTACATAAACACTTCTTAGTTTATCTGCAGATAACTTAGTAACTATTTCTTCTGAAGGAATAGTAATACCCATAAAAGAATCATCATATATATTACCTTTAACTTGTACTTCATCAGGTAAGTCAGACATTCTTCTTTCAATTAAATCAAAAGCAGCTCCATACATTCTTAACATCGACATAGGAGACATATCTAATGGACTAACTAATTTAGGAACAATTACTTTAACTTTAGCTTTATCAACCATTATTGATAAAGCTTTAGTTGAATACATTGCATAAGCAGTGTTATCAAAATAGTATTCATCATCTTTATAGGCATTATCAAATCTTTTATCATAATCAGATAAAGAAACATACTTAGTACCATTAAAACCAAAACCAATTAAATTACGATATCTTCTATTTAAAATAGCACCAGTTTCTAAAATACCTTCTAAATCTTTAATAGATTTATTAATATCTTCAATCTTTCCCGTAACACCTACTGAATGTAGATAGAAATTAACCATGATAACACCCCCTAAAACTATGTGTATCTTAACATAGGAATAATAATAGGTCAAAAATACCACTTTACACGCTTATTACTTATACTTTTCGTATTATTTATAAATAATGCTATAATACTTATAAGAATAGGGTGATTTTATGAAGAAACTATTATTTTTATTATTATTACTTTTTCCATTTATGGTTAAAGCAGTAGATAATGTTAAAATAACTAACATTGAAGAACTTGAAAAAAGTGACACAGTAACAGTAAATCATGAACCAACATTTGAAGGTTTAAGAATTAACTTTGACTTTAAGTTTGTTAATATTAATGACTTTATAAAATATAAAGTAACAATTAAAAACGAAGATACTAAAGAATATGAAATTGAAGCTGGTGTTCAATTTGGTGAAGGAGAATACATCAAATATGAATTTGGTTTAAATGGCGAAGAAGCCATTATTAAACCAAATGAAACAAAAGAAATGACTCTTCTAATAACATACACTAAAGAACCAGCACCATCATACTTTGTTGATGGTGCTTATGTAGAACAAAATGCTATGTCTATTAATTTATCTACTGATAATGGACAACATAACTCTGTAGATCCAGCATCTCAAGAAGATAATCCTCACACAGGAGCAGGTAATATTTTAATCTTTATTACAATCTTGTTAATAGCTGGTGTCTTATTAACAGTAGCAATAAGAAAGAATGACAAAGTCATGCTTTCATTAGCATTACTATTAATCCCAATAAGTGCTTTAGCAATTGAAAAGATTACTTTAGACATTGAAACAAAGATTGAACTAGAAGCTGTAGAAAAAACATTTAAAGTAATTGAATATGGTTGCTTTAATGACCCAGATAAAGAATATGAATTTAAATATAGAAATGGTATGACTTGGGCACAATTCAAAGCAAGTGACTATTATGCAGAAGCAAGAGCTAAATATACAACAGAAGAACTAAGTGATGAACTATTTGAACACTTATTCCCAATGAGCAAGTTCAAATATGATGAATCTAAAACACCACAATGCTATTTAGATTTAAAAGAACCTGAATTTACAGAGGGTATGACTGAAGAAGAGGCACAAGCTTTGATTGATGCTTATGAAGAACAAGAAAGACAATGTAATGAACAATATCCAACTCGTGAGTTAGAAGCTAGTGATTTCATTTTAAGTAATGCAGAAGGTTTCTATTATAATTCAAGAGAATGTGCAGTTTAAAAAATAAGGCCTAAAAAAGGCCTTTATTTTTTGACATAAAACATATACTTTTACTAAAATATAAAAGATATCGAAAGATATCTTTTATTATGCTATAATATTCATAGAATAGGTGATTCTATGAAGAAAAAATTATTATTCTTAGTTCTTTTACTAATACCATTTATAGTAAAAGCAGCAGATGTTTCAATCGAAAGTGCTGAACTAATTGAAAATAATACAGAAGTAGATCAAATACAAAAACCAGCTATTAGTAATTTAAACCTAGACTTTAGATTGAAATTTTCTAAATTAAATGAAACAGTTAAATATAAAGTAATAATTGTTAATAATAGTAAAAAAGATTATGAAATAGAAAATACAACTAAGTTTAGTAATAAAGAATATATTAAATATGATTTAGTATATCCTAGTAATTCTAAAGTATTAAAAGCTAATACTAAAGAAGAACTAATAATAACTATTACATATAATAAAGAAGTACCATTTGAATTATTTAATAATGGTGTTTATATAGATAATAATAATCTTAGTTTAGATTTTATTACTAATCAAACTAATCCAACTACTAAAGTAGGTTTACCATTAATAATAATGATTACAGTAGCATCTATATCATTTATCTTTATAATTGTTATGTCTATTAAAAAACATAGCTTAGCTATGTTTATAATAGCACTAGCTATTATTCCATTAACTGCTTATGCTTTAGAAAAGATTACTATTAATGTTAAAGCTACTGTTGAAATAACAACTAATGAAGATATCTTTGAAATAGGTGTCTATGGTTGTTCTAGAGTAGATAATGGTAAATACTATATTAGATATCAAAAAGGTATGACATTCCCTGAATTCTATGAAAGTAGTTATTTTAATGTTATAGATCCTGACTTAAAAATAGATCTACATAATGAACCAGTACCTACTTTCTATAATAGAGAAGTTCAAGTATGTTTAAATGACAGTCAATATAATCCTGGTGATATGTCTCGTTTCTATGACTGTACAAATGGTCATCATTATGAATATAACTTTGAAGAAGATGCAATCATTAATGAAAACCAAGGAATGTATGTAATACATTTAGATTGCTAAGGAGGTATATATGAAAAAACTATTATTTATATTTTTATTACTTCTTCCATTAACAGTAAAAGCTGTAGCTAATGTAGAAGTAACTAATGTTGAAAAAGTAGAACAAAGTAACACTACTATAATTAATGCAGAACCAACTTTTGAAGGCATTAAAGTTAGATTCGACTTTAAATTTACTCAAGTCGGAGACTATGTTAAATATAAAGTAACAATTAAAAATAATGCTGATAAAGACTATGAAGTAGATATAGGTTCAGTATTTAGTGAAGGCGACTATATTGAATATGCTTTCGCACTAACTGAAGGAGATAGTGAAGTATTAAAATCTACAGAATCAAAAGATATAATACTAACAATTAAATATAATAAAAAAGTACCAGTAGAAAAATATACTAATGGTGCTTATGTAGAACAAAGCATAATGAGTATTAACTTATCTAATGATGATGCAATCCATGCATCAGTAGATCCAGCATCAGCAAATAATCCTAAAACTGGTGCTCAAAATATTTTAATCTTTTTAGCCATCTTGTTAATATCTGGTGTGATATTAACAATAGCAATTAAAAAGAATAATAAGATGATTTTACCAATGCTTCTATTGTTAATTCCATTAACAGTTCATGCTTTGGAAAAAATAACAATTGATGTCGAAGCTAAGATTGAAATAGAAAACATTTATTATCAAGGAACTATATCAGCTTGCCTTCATGGCATAACAGGAGAAGATGTAGCTCCAAGAGACTTCTATTTTGAAAAAGGAATGACTTGGGCAGAGTTTATGGAAAGTGAATATTTTAATGCCTTATCAACTCCAATGAAAGAAAATATTTATTACTATGATGATTCTATTGGTGAAAATATCTTTAATTTATCTTTCCAATTACCAGCTTACAATGAATGCATGGCAAGTGATCAAGATAACTGTTATGAATATACTCAAACAGTAAGCAATATTGATGAACCAATTAAATCTAAAGAAGAAGGACAATACAAGATTAATACTTGCAAATAGGAGGCCAATATGAAAAAATTATTAATATTATTAGTATTATTACTAGTACCATTTGTAGTTAAAGCAGATGATATTGAAATAAAGAAAATAGAAGTAGTAGAAAAATCAGATGATGTAGAAGTTAATAGTGATCCAGTATATAAGGATGGTAAACTATCATTTGATTTATCATTTACTAACGTAAGTGACTTTGTTAAATTTAAAATCACTATTAAAAATAATACAGAAGAAGATTTAGAAGTAGATGAAACACCACAATATGGTAAAAATAAATATATTAAATATACTATTATCTATGATGAAAAAAATAATCTTCTAAAAGCAGGAGAAGAAAAAGTCTTATATATTTTAGCTACTTATGATACTGAAATACCTGTAGATGAATTTGATAATGGTGAATACAATGAACAAGGTAATGTAGAACTCTTTATTGATAATACTAAAAACCCTTTAACTCTAAGTGGTGTACCACTTATCATGATTGGGGTTTTAGGATTATCAATAGTGTCATTTATCTTGTTAAGAAGACAAAGAAAAGCAATACTTGCTATTACATTAGTAGCACTAGTAACAATTCCAATTGTTACTTATGCAGCAAGAAAAGTTAACTTTTCTATATCTTCAAAAATCTATATTGTTGACCGTCCATATGTCTTAGATACAGATAGAGGTAGTTTCTCTGATACAGAAACAGTTAGATCTATAACTACTAACTTTGATAATAATAAATATATCTATACAACAGATGTAGCATGGATTCAATGGGGTGAAAAAGCTGATAATAGAGAAGTCTTAGTCTTAAATGTTGATGGACATGACTTTACTAAAGATTCTTATATTAGAGTTTATGATGCAGCGCAAAATAAACTAATCAAAGAAGTAACTACTAAAGACTTTGCTAAACCATTATATCAAGTAACAAAAGGTTATAACTTTGCATCAACTCGTTTTGTTAAAGAAATAGAAGGTTATGATAAAGAAGATTTAAGAGTAGAAGTATCAGCTGATTTACAAGCAATAATAGATACTCAAACATATGCAGTATACTATTTCATGTATACTACATCTATGAGTAGTGTTTCTTATAAAGGACCATGGATTTCTAATATCGATACTATTAATCAAATAGATTACTTAGCTACATATGTAGATCCAGAAGGTTTAACACTACAAGGCTTCGAAAGAGATAAAGAAGATAGCCATTTATATCATGCTATTTGGAAAGAAGCACCAACAGAAAAATAAAAGAGGTATAAACCTCTTTTGTTTTGTGTTATACTTAATACAAGATAGGAGAATAAAAATGAAAAAAATATTATTTATTATTCTTCTACTAATACCATTTATGGTAATGGCAGAAGAAAAAGTAGAAATAACAAAAGTAGAAGAAATTAAGAAAAGTGATACTGTAACAGTAAATCATGAACCTACATACGAAGGTTTAAAGATTAACTTTGATCTAGCATTTACTGAACTAGAAGACAGTATATCTTATAAAGTAACAATAGTTAATAATACTAAGAAAGATTATTCTATTGAAAATGGTGAAGAATTTAGTAAAGGTAATTATATAAAATATGAATATAAATACTTAACTGATAAAAAAGTATTAAAACCAAATGAAACAATCGAATTACAAATAGATATTACTTATGCTAATCAAGTACCACCAGCAACATTCTTAGATGGTCGTTATACTGAAACTAATGAACTAACTATTAATCTTTCTCATCAAGATAATCCAGTTACATCTAATGGAGCATTAATAGCTATCGTTGGTTTATCAGTGATATTATTTATCGTAACAATATCTCTATATATTAAATCTAAACAATTATTGTTATTAATAATACCAGTATTATTCATCCCAATAACTATCTATGCTATAGAAAAACTTACAATAGAAGTAACTACTAACATTGAAATAGTTCCTAAAACAGTTACAGTAGCAGTTGGATATGGTGGAGCTTGTGAATTAGCAGACCATAGCCAATTTCAAGAAGTTGAATATATTGAGGGCTTAACTAAAGAAGAACTATTTGATTATTATGGCGTAGTTGAAGGCACACAAGTATACTTCTTCCCAACAGAACTAGTAGAATGCATTAATCAAAAAGAGTATGCTGTTTATGATGAAAACCCAGAAAAGTATAATGAATATAGTAATAATTTTAATGCATGCATGAACACATATGCAATGGAGGACATAGATTATAATAATATTAAGCCAAGTTCAGAAGGAGTTTACTACACTCACAATAGTTGTTTTATTATTTCATAAAAAGAAGCTTTATAGACTAGTCAAGTAAAAGTAGACAGGTAAAAAAAGAAGATTTAAAACCCTGATTCAATTTTATATTGAATTGGGGTTTTATACTTTAATGCATAACTTGGTCTTTCATAATTATAATAATCTATGTATAATTTAATTAGATTTGGAACATCTTCAGAATGTTTCAAGTCAAAATCAATAAACAATTCTTCTTTAATCCAACCATTTAATGATTCGTTTACTGGATTATCTGTAGGTGTTCCAGCTCGACTCATCGAACGTTGAATATTAAAATCATTAAGAAGATTGTTGTATTTTTTAGAAGAATAAACTGGACCTTGATCTGTATGTAAAATAATCTGGTTTTCAATTTTTTCTTCTTTTATTTTGTTTAAAACTTGATTTAATCCGTCATAGTAAGTGCTAGTAGCACCTTTTTTTGAAGCAAGTCCATAACCAACTATTTCTTTATTCCAAGCATCAAAATATAATGTTAACTCATAATATACACCTTTTACTCTAAAGGAAGTCATATCTGAAACAATTACTTCAAAAGGTTTAGTTAAATATTTCCATCCGTTCCACACTAAATTACTAAACATTTCATGCTCATCATCAGGTTTCTTCCATTGATAATGTTTACCTTGATATCTAATATTTTCATACTTACATAATCTATGAACATAATTGTCAGTAT